>OFHG01000051.1_pt1 | contig 53223 bp, 47 predicted proteins | sample 1521931 | NCBI WGS metagenome assembly OFHG01 (sample SAMEA2468438, study PRJEB22500) | soil metagenome | biome: Glassland; feature: Farmland; material: Clay | place: Australia | collected 2013-01-31 | depth 0.55 m
CCGCGACGAGCGCATCGCCATCGTCGGGGCGGGACCGGCCGGCCTGTCCTGCGCCTGCCAGATGATCCGGCGCGGTTTTGCCGTCACCGTCCTCGACGCCCTGCCGGAGGCGGGGGGCCTGCTGCGCTCGGCCATCCCGATGACGCGCCTGCCGCGCGATGTCGTCGATGCGGAGCTGGCCCGCCTGCTGGCGCTCGGCATCGATTTCCGACCCCGGCAGCAGCTGGGGCGGGACGTGTCGCTGGAGGCGCTCGAAGCCGAATACGACGCCGTGTTCCTCGCCCCCGGCTGCCAGCAGTCCCAGGAATGGAACGTCGACGGCGCCACCCCTTCCGACCTGCACGAGGGACTGCGCCTGATCCGGGAATGGATCGACCTGGGCTCGGTGCCAAAGCCGGCGAGCGTGGTCATCCACGGCGGCGGCAACACCGCCGTGGACTTGGCGCGCATCATGAAGCGCGCCGGCGTGGCGGAGGTGCACATCATCACCGCCTCGGGCCTGCCCGGCCCGGACACGGACCCGGACGACGTGCTGAACGTGGTGCCGCGCGAATACGAAGAAGCGGTCGAGGAGGGCATCGTCTTCTATCCCCATCACACGATCAAGCGCCTGATCATGCACGACTCACGGACGACGGGCGTCGAGATCGCCATGCTGAAGAAGATCCCCGGCGCCGGGGGTAAAAAGCGGCGCATCGCCTTCGAGGGCACGGAACGGGTCGTGCATGCGGACATGGTGATCCCGGCCATCGGCGAGATCGTCGCCCCGGCCGGCCTGGAGGAGATTCTAGATCACCAGCCCTACTTCCGGCCCGATGACTGGGGCCGCCTGCAAGGGCGCACGGCCGTGCTGGCCGGCGGCGACGCAAGGGGCGATCGCGGCACGGTCGCGGCCGCCATCGGCGACGGGCGCAAGGCTGCCATCGCCATCGCCGCCATGCTGGATCGGCAGAATCTTCCCGATGAAGCCCGTGAGACGATCGGCATCGAATCGCTGAACCTGAACTACTTCGCCCCGGCCCCGCGCGTGCAGCCGCCGAAGCTGCCGGTGGCCAGCCGCACCGACCAGACCGAGATCGTCGGTTCGCTGGACCACGCCGAGGTCCTCAGGGAGGCGGACCGCTGCCTGTCCTGCGGCAACTGCCTGGCCTGCGACAACTGCTGGAACTACTGCCCGGACAATGCCGTGCTGAAAACGGTGGAACTGGCCAGTGACGGCTCCCACTACGTCTTCGACTTCGACTACTGCAAGGGCTGCGGCATATGCGCCAAGGAATGCCCCACCGGCTATATCCGCATGCGACCCGAGGATTAGCGGCGGTCGAGGAACCAGCCGACGGCCAGCGGCATATGCCTTTCCTTTATGACAACCCTCCCGCCGCATCAGTGGTCCCGTCCCTACTTTGACAGTATAATGCCCATCCTTCACCGGCGAGGTTCGGTGGCCCTCCGGGCGGGCAAGGAGTCAGGCATGGACGACAAGAAAAAGGTCTCGATCGTTTGTTTTTCCGGCGAGTTCGACAAGATGGTCGCCGCCTTCACCATCGCCACGGGTGCCGCCGCCACGAACCGCGAGGTGACGATGTTCTTCACCTTCTGGGGCCTGAACGCCCTGAAAAAGCAGCAGGGCCGTGTGGCGCTGGGCAAGAGCGTGATGGCCCGCGCCTTCAACTTCCTGATGGGCGGCCTGAAGAACCTGCCGCTGTCCCGCCTGAACTTCTTCGGCGCCAGCCCCAGGCTGATGACCGGCATGATGAAGCAGCACAACGTCGCCACGCTGCCGGAACTCGTCGAGGCCGCGCACGCGCTCGGCGTCAAGATCGTCGCCTGCGAGATGGCCATGCGCATCCTCGAGGTGGAGAAGCACGACCTGATCGACGAGGTGCGCGACGTCGTCGGCGTCGCCACCTTCCTGAACGACTCGGAAAACGCCCACATCATCTTCATCTGACGGTACAAACCGTCCGCCGTGGATGGACTGAGTATCGGCAACGTTATGCGACCGTCCGGTCCGGCCACCCAAGCACAGCCCGTTGCGGCCATGCAAATGGCTTAATGTGCCAGTTGCGATTTGACGAACTCACCCACGGCATCCTTTAGGGCTGTATCCGGGTGTGCGCTGCAGTAGGACCTTACCCACGTCTCAATCTTGTCATCATCGGTGGTGATGCGGGCTGACCCGGATTTGGCCATAGCGTTGACGCCGGTGATATATCCCTTGATCCACTCCATATACAAGACGCTCTCAGGATAATAGGTATCGAATTGCCAAGTCAGCACATGCGTCGGTTCGGTGCTGTTCACAGCAAGCAAAAATTTTGCGCATGGATCATTGCCATATCCATAGGCAACCCATCGATGTACGCCGACGGCATGAGCCGTTTGCAAAGGCAGGAATATCATCACGATGCATGAGATAAGGATACGCATCTTAGTTTACCCCTGGACCTGATAGTAAATCATATAGGTCAACCATTCGGTGGTTGCCATCGAATATCTCCCCCTGACCGAACGAAGACGGCGGCACAGTTAGCCACCTGCCGCGCTGACAGGCCGGCGGCATGTCATGAAATTCATAAGTGCATAACTATAAGGTAGCTATGATGCATGCCGTGCCGTGATAAACTTGCCCGTGCTTCCGTATGGAGCCTTGTACCACGATTTGTTCATCCGAGGAGAACCATGAAACACTTTATCGACATCACCCGCGAGACCTGCCCCATGACCTTCGTCAAGGTCAAGCTGATGCTGGCCAAGCTCGATAAGGGTGATCAGCTGGAGGTCCTGCTGAACGCGGGCGAGCCCTTGGAGAACGTGCCGCGCTCCTGCGAGGAGCAGGGCTATATCGTGCTGTCCATCGATCCCAGGGACAACGGCCAGCACGTGGTTCTAGTCCAGAAGTAATAGTCCAGAAGTAATCACCGGCCGGCGGCTGCCGGCTCGAATCAGCAGGTCACATGGAACAGGCCGATGGTCGCGCCCTTGGCCTTGTTCCAGCGACGGATGGCATCCGGGGTCTGCGAGAGCTCGACCTCGAGCTTCCTGTCCCGGAAGTATTCGGTCGCCTCGTCGGACAACTGCACATTGCCCTGCTGGCCGGTGCCGACGATCAGAAGCTCTGCACCCTTCTCATAGATATGCTCGGCCTCGGCCAGCGAGATGGTGTGCGACGTGCCGTAGACGGCCTTGGACAGCTTCTTCTTGCGCTTCTTCACCTTGCCCGAGAGCCGGATCAGCACGTCGTGCTCGATCTCCTCGCCTTCGATCATGATGGCGCCGAACGTCGTGCCGTCGATCTTGGGTTTCATAGTGATTCCCCTGGAACCTTTCGAGATGCGCGACCCGTCGCGGTCACTTCGTATGATCATAGCAGCTGCGGTCGGCCGGCATCGCCGGACCACTACCATGCCACATAACTTGGCGTCAGACAGCGCGGTTGGGGAATGAAACATCGAGCACCACGCAGCCGGCATCCGTTTTAAACGGACCGTGCAGCTCCCCGGGCGGACGGCTCGCATAATCCCCGGCCTCCAGCCAGCGGCCGAACGCATGGCCGTACAGTCGGCCGCTGACGATGAGCACATCTTCGGGGTAGGCATGCGCCTTGCCGCCGAAGACTGCGGTATCTGCACCCGGCAGGAATCGGGGCAGACGCGTGTACTCCCCCGTCGCCGAATCGATGCTCAGCGTCAACTCCTCGGCCATGCCCTCCATGCCCTGGACCGGCGCCCAGCGATCGCGGTGTTCCGGGGCCAGCGCGTTCCAGTACGGCATCCTCCGGTGGGCTACACAAGCATCAGATGCGCACGAAATATGGCAAGGCCATCAGCACCACGCCGATGCCGACGATGGCGTAGGGGTTGGTGACGAAATACGGGAAGGCCATCAACGCCAGGCCGGCGATCAGCGGTACGGCCCGGCGCTGCTTTTTGCCGTAGACGAAGAAGCCGAGACCGATGGAGCCGAACAACAGCCCCCACATCCATGTCCCCGTATCCATGCTCATGTGCATCGCCGCCTCCTATCCCCGCCGGGCGATGATCGCCTCGGCCGCCCTCAGGCCGTCGACGGCGGCGCTGACGATGCCGCCGGCATAGCCCGCCCCCTCGCCGACCGGGTACAGGCGGGACATCCCCAGACTCTGCATGTCCTCGCCCCTGGGCAGGCGCACCGGCGAGCTGGTGCGCGATTCCACGGCCAGCAGGTTGGCCTCCGTCGTCACATAGCCGCGCATCAGCTGATCGAAGCCCTTGATTCCTTCGGCCAGCGGCCCCGCGATCCAGGCCGGCAGGATGGCATGCAGGTCGGCCGGCTCCGCCGCCGGACGGAAGCGCGTCGGCGCCAACGAGCCCGAGGATTTTCCGGCCAGGAAATCCGTCAGACGCATCGCCGGCGCCGCATACGGGCGGGATGTCGCCTCATAGGCGCGCCGCTCCAGATCGCGCTGCAGTTCGATGCCGCGCAGGGGGCCGGGGGCAACCCCGTGGCGATCGAGATCGGCCTGGGTCACCTGCACGACGATGCCGGAATTGGCGAAGGGGCTGGAGCGTTTGGCATTACTCATGCCGTTGATGGCCATCATGCCGGGCTCGGTCGGCGAGGGCACGATGATGCCACCCGGGCACATGCAAAAGGTATAGACGCCGCGCCCGTCGACCTGCCGCGTCAGGCTGTACTCGGCCGCGCCCAGCCGGGAATCTCCGGCCATGCGCCCGTACTGGATGGCATCGATCAGCGCCTGCGGATGCTCGGCGCGCAGGCCGACGGCGAAATCCTTGGCCTGCATCGGCAGGCCCTGGGCCAGAAGATGCGCCAGCGTATCGCGCGCCGAATGGCCGATGGCCAGCACCACGTCGTCCGCGGAGATCACCTCCCCGTCGGCCAGCACCACGCCGGCGGCCACGCCATCCCTGATCTCGACGGCATCGACGCGGGCCCCGAAGCGGTAGTCGACGCCTAGCCCCAGCAGGTATGCACGCAATTCCCGCACGATATGCACGAGGCGGTCGGTGCCGAGATGCGGATGGGCCTCGACGAGGATGTCGGGGGAAGCGCCGAAGCGCACGAAGGTGGCCAGCACCCAGCGCACATAGGGATGCTTGATGCGGGTGTACAGCTTGCCGTCGGTATAGGTGCCGGCACCGCCCTCGCCGAAGCAGATATTGCTCTCGCCATCCAGTTCGCCGTGCGCGCGCAGCCGGCCGATGTCGCGCATGCGACCCTCCACGGCGCGGCCGCGCTCCAGCAGCGTCACGGCCATGCCGGCCTCGGCCAGGGCCAGGGCCGCGAACAGCCCGGCCGGGCCGGCGCCGACGACGATGGCCCTCCCCCCCTTGCCGGTCGATGGGCGCAGCGGCAGGGCCTCGGGGCGCCCCACATCCAGGGCCGAATCCTCGACGAGACGGGCGCCGGCGGGCAGCGGCTCGGGCGCGGGGCGATCGGCCAGGCACTCGACGGTACAGACATGGTGGATGGCGAATTTGCGGCGGGCATCGAGCGCCCTTCTCACCACCCGGCAATCCGAAACGGCTGCCTGGGGTAGCTTGAGCAGCGCGGCGATGTGGGCAGCAAGCCGCCCCTCGCCCTCGTCCAGGTCCATCGCCAGATTGGCGATGCGGTAGCGCCTCATGCCGGCAGCGATTGCAGGAAGCGGTGGGCCATCATCAGATCGCGCGGACGCCCGATGTCCAGCCACTGGCCCGGATGGTAGTAGCCGGCAAGCCGGTTCTCGTCCATCAACCGCTCCAGCACCTCGGCCAGCGGGAAGATGGCCTCGGGCCAGTCACCGATGAGCGCGGCATCGAACACCGACACCCCGGAAAAGGTATAGCTGGCCGCCCCCCGGTGCTTGGCCACCACCTGCCCCCGTTCCAGGCCGAAATCGCCCTTGGGATGATGCACGGGGTTGTCGACCAGCGCCGCGCAGCCCCCGCCCGGCACCACCCGCGCCGCCAGTTCCTGCACCGGCACATCGCTGAGCACATCGGCATTGTGCACGGCCACCAGGCCCTCACCCGACAGCATGGAAAGCGCCTGGCGCACGCCGCCGCCGGAATCGAGCAGCCTGGACTCACGGCTGTAGACCAGGCGCACGCCGAAACGTTCCCCCAAGCCCAGGAATTCGGGAATGGCCTCGGCGTGATGGTGCAGGTTGATGGCGATATCACGGATGCCCTGGGCGGCGAGCCTGCGGATCACGATCTCGATGGCCGGAATGCCGCCGATCGGCATCAGCGCCTTCGGCCGCTCGCGCGTCAGCCAGCGCAGGCGCGTGCCCATGCCGGCCGCCAGTACGACGGCGCGATCAACGCGCATCGGATACCCGCCGCGAATCCCAAAGCCCCCACAGGTTGATGCTGATCCAGGCGATCTCCAGCAGCGTCAGCCCCAGGTTGTGGTAAATCAGCGCCACGATCAGCAGCAGCACGCCGCCGCCCAGGCTGATCGTGCAGTACAGGCGCCGGCGGGAAGGCCGGCGCACGGTGATGGTATAGGCGATCAGGATCAGCGCCGAGCCGACGAGGCTCATCACCTGCACCGGATCGCTGATGTTCCATCCCGGCTGCGTCATCCGCCCCCTCACCCGGCCAGCAACTGGCGCAGCAGCGGCAGCTGCTCCAGCGTCGCCTGACGCCCGGCCTCGATCTCCGCCTCCACGCGCGAGAAATCATGCCACTGGCGGAAGCCAACCAGCGGCTCGATCAGCACGTCGGCCAGCGCCTTCTCGAAGCGACGCAGGTACAGCGCCTTCACGCGCGTCGACCAGTCGAGCATGGACAGCACATTGCTCGGCTCGAAATTCGGATCGGGGCGGGCACCGACGTTGACGGCGACGACGATGTCGTCGTCGCCGATCTGGCGCGCCTCACGCGCCGGCACCTCCGCGGCGAGCCCCCCGTCGACATACTTGTCCCCATCGACGATCAACGGCTCGAACACGCCCGGCACCGCCATGCTGGCGGCGATGATGCGCACCAGGTCGCCATCCTCGAACACATGGCATTCGCCGCTGGGGAAGCGCACGGCGCTGATGTACATGGGGATGGCGAGATCCGCGAAGGACTTGCCCTCGCACAGCGTGTGCACGGCGCTGACCAGGGTATCGGCATGGCTGACGGCGATGCCGGTGGCGGCGCGCGTGTACAGCATGGTCTGGCGTGCCGCCGCCGTCAGCACGGAAAGCCAGGACTGGTCCTCGATCTCGGCGCCGTCGATGACCGGCAGGTTCAGCCCGGCGAAGGCCGGGGAGCGCAGGAATTCGGTGACCCGTTCGATGACGCGCCCGGCATCCGGTTGCAGCGCATACATGGTCCCGAACAGGGCGCCGATGCTGCTGCCGATGATGGCGCGCGGACGCAGCTCGTGCTCCTCCAGCACGTCCAACACCCCCAGGTGCGCCAGACCCCGGCCACCACCGCCACCGAGTGCCAGCACGAAGTGCCGCTCCGGCGATGAGCCCCCATTCTTCTTCCACCATGCCTTCATGCGTCCTCCGCCAGCCTCGCCGTCTCGGCCAGGGACGTGCACAGCGATGCCGCCTCGTCGCCGTCCAGCCGCTGCCCGTCAGGCCGCTGCACGAAGAACACGTCCACGACCTTCTCGCCGAAGGTGGCGATGTTGGCGCCGCGCAGGGCATAGCCGGACCGGTACAGTGTGTACGCCAGCTGCGCCAGCAGGCCCGGGCGATCGGCCGCCGTCACCTCGATGACGGTATGTCGCGTCGAGGCGGTCGGCAGCGGCTGTGCCATCACCCGCACATGGCGCATCAGGATGTGGATCTTCGGAGCGCGCACCTCGGGCGGCTTCGTCTCACCCGGCTCATCGAGCAGGACGCTGATGCGCTGGCACAGTTTGTCCAGATCGCTCTGCACCACCAGGGCATGGCCCTCCGGGGTCTGGATGCGGAACACGTCGAGCACCCGTCCGTCGGCCAGCTCGTAGGCATGCGCCGAGGCGATGTTGACGAAACCGCCGGCCATGATGCCGGTGAGCCCGGCGAACAGGCCCTCGCGCTCGTGGGCCAACACCAGCAGCCGCGTCTCGTCGCGCTGCATATCGATATCGACGTCCACGCCCTGCCCTTCACCGCTGCGCGCGATCAGGGCGGTGATCGGCCGCAGCCGCTCGACCTCGAACTGCATGATGCAGCGCTCCGGCAGGATGTTGCAGGCGGCGGCGATGCCGGCGCGCTCGGCACCCGAAACGGCGCGCAGCAGGCTCTGCACGCGCATCTCCACCCGCGCCTTCAACTCGCTGCTGCGCCCGTCCGGATTCATCAGCTGCAGCTCGGTAGCCCGATACAGCTCATCGAGCAGCGAACCCTTCCACTCGTTCCAGGTCGTCGGGCCGACGGCGGAGATATCGGCCACGGTCAGCACCAGCAGGCAGTTCAGGCGCTCCATGTCCCCAATCTGGGAGGCGAAGCGGGCAATGACGGCGGGATCGGAAAGATCCGAGCGCTGCGACACCATGGCCATCAACAAATGATGGCGCACCAGCCAGGCCACGAGTTCGGCATCGTCGCGGGATAGTCCCAGGCGCAGGCAGAAGCGCCGGGCCAGGTGCTCGCCCACCTCGGAATGGTCGCCGGGCCGGCCCTTGGCGATATCGTGGAAGATCAGGGCGATATAGACGAGCTCCGAGCGGTGCATGCGTTGCATCAGGCTCTCCGCCAGCGCCAGGCGCGTACCCCCCAGATCCCCGTGCAGCATGTTGCGCGCCTCGGCCACGGCGCGGATCGTATGCTCGTCGACGGTGTAGGAATGGTAGCGGTTGAACTGGCCCTGGCCGACGATGCGGCGGAAATCGGGGATGAAGCGGCCGAGCACGCCGGTGACATTCATCTCGCGTAGCGCCCAGGCCACATTGCGCGGCGAGCGCAGGATCTGCAGGAACAGCGCCGAGGCCTCGGCACTGTTGCGCAGCCTGGAGGTCAGCAGCGTCACCTGCTCTCTAGCCAGGCGCAGTGCCTGGCTGGACAGGTGGCGGTGATCCATCTGCGCCACATGGAAGATGCGCAACAGGCGCAGCGGGTTCTCCTCGAACACGCGGGTGTCGCGCAGGCCCACCCGATCCCCTTCGAGCACCAGGCCGTCGCCGATGGCCTTGCGGCGCACGAAGCGCTTCGGGTGCAGCTGCTCCTCGAAATGCATCTCCATCAGGTGCGTGATGCGCGAGATGCGCCCGGCATGGCGGAAGTACTGCTTCATGAACACGTCGACGGCGTATTGCCCGGGCTGGTCCGTATAACCGAAGCGCGTGGCGAGATCCGCCTGCTGCTCGAAGCCCATGCGATCCATGGCGCGCCCGGCCGCCAGATGCAGGCCGGTGCGGCAACGCCACAGGAAATTGCGGGCGGCCCTGAGCTGCTTAAGCTCGCGCGCCGTCATCACCCCCATGTTCACCAGGCTGTCCAGGCGCTCGACCGCGTACCAGGCCTTGGCCATCCAGAAGATGCCCTGCACGTCGCGCAGGCTGCCCTTCCCCTCCTTGATGTCCGGCTCCATCAAAAAGGCGGTGCCGCCGCCGCGCGCGTGCCGTGCCTGCATCTCGTCCATCTTGGCCTGCACAAAGGCCTTGCGCCGCTTGGCGAAGAAACGGGCGGCCTGGCGCTGAAGCTCGGCGAACAGCTGCCCCTCGCCATGCAGCAGGCGCGTCTCCAGGGCGGCGGTGGCCGAATTCCAGTCCTCGTCCAGGTGCTTGATCGATTCGCCGACGGTGCGCACGGCATGGCCGACATGGGCATTCATGTCCCACATGGCGTACATGAACCCCTCGATGGCGGCGTTGATGTCCGGCGAATCGTGGTCGGGGACGATGAACCACAGGTCCCAGTCCGAATAGGGAGAAAGCTCGCCGCGGCCGTAGCCGCCGACCGCCAGCATGTCCACGCGTCCGGCCGCCTCGCCGGCGATGCTTGCCCATAGCCCGGTCAGCAGCGCATCCACACCCCGGCACATCTGCTGCACCAGCGCCGCACCATTCGCCCCCTGCGCCAGCATGGCGGCAACCTCGGCGTGCACGGCCACGAGCTGCTTCCCGGCATTGCCATCCCTGGCCTGGGTCATGGTGCTCATCGGCGCTCGGACGTCATCCATGCCGCGGCCCGGTGCTTCAGCCCGTCCATGGCATTCAGCGCATCGATCGGGCGCATGGACTCGATGTCGAGCGCCGAGATCGCCGCCAGGATCTGCGCCGCCTCGTCGGCCATCTGGCGCTGGCGCCGTTTCTCGGCCTCGGCGAACAGCCCGAGCTGGTTCTTGCCCTCCTCGGCCGCGAGCTCCGCATTGTGCTCGAGCCGGAACAGGTGTTCGCGCGCCCGGCGCACCACATCCGGCGGCAATCCGGCCAATTGCGCCACGGCGATGCCGTGCGAGCGGTCGGCCGCCCCCTCCTCGATGCGGTGCAGGAAGACGACGCTGCCGTTCCATTCGCGCACCTGCACCGAGGCGTTGAACGCCACCGCATACTCGTCGGGCAGCGCCGTCAGCTCATGGTAATGCGTAGCGAACAGCGTCAGCACCTGCTCGCTACGCGCCAGGCGCTCGGCCACCGCCCAGGCGATGGCCATGCCGTCCCAGGTACTGGTGCCGCGCCCGATCTCGTCGATGATGACCAGGGATCGCGGCTCCAGCTGGTTCAGGATCGTCGCCGTCTCCATCATCTCGACCATGAAGGTGGAGCGGCCCATGGCCAGTTCGTCGCCGGCGCCGATGCGCGTGAAGATGCGCCGGGTCAGCGGCACGCGCGCGCGCTCGGCCGGCACATAGCAGCCGGTATGCGCCAGCCACACCAGCCAGGCCACCTGGCGCATATAGGTGGATTTGCCGCCCATGTTCGGACCGGTCAGCAGCATGAAACGCCGCTTCTTCATGTCCATGGCGATATCGTTGGACACGAAGGGGGTGCCGGAATTCAGGCGCTGCTCCACCAGCGGATGGCGCCCGGCCTCGACGGCCAGGGTAGCCCCCTCCTGCAGCACCGGGCGGCAGTAGCGGTGGCTGACCGCCAGGTGCGCGAAGCAGGCCAGCACATCGAGCACGGCCACGGCGCGCGCCGCCGCCTGGATGGCGGCAGCGGCAGAGCCGATCGCCTGCGTGAGCTCCCCGATCAGCCCCAGCTCACGCGCCAGGGCGGCGTCGCGCGCACCCAGGATCTCGCTCTCGAAGCGATGCAGCTCGTCGGTGATGAAACGCTCGGCATTCACCAGCGTCTGCTTGCGCACGTAGTCGGCCGGCGCGTCCCTGGCCTGGGCGCGCGAGATCTCGATGAAATAGCCGAACACCTTGTTGTACTTGACGCGCAGGTTGGCAAGCCCCGTGCGTTCGCGCTCGCGCGCCTCATAGGCCTTCAGCCAGTCGTCGGCATCGGCGGAGAGCCCGCGCAGCCGGTCGAGCTCGGCATCGAAGCCATCCCTGATCAGCCCGCCCTCGCGCAGGTGCGGCGGGCAGGCCTCGACCAGCGCTGCATCCAGGTGCACGGCCAGCGCGTCGAGCCCGGACAGGTGGGCAGTCAGCTCCGCATACATGCCGCGGCGCTCGCCCAGCACATCGCGCAGCCCGGGCAGCGCCGAGAGGCTGTCGGCCAGGCCCCGGAAATCTCTAGGTGAGGCCCGATCCAGCACGATGCGCGTCAGCATGCGCTCCATGTCGCGCACCGTGGCCAGCTGCCTGCGCAGGCCATCGCGCGCATCCGCATCGTCGACGAGGCTCTGCACCGCATCCTGGCGGCGGCCCACGGCCTTGATGTCGGCCAGCGGGAAATCCAGCCACTGGCGCAGCATCCTCGCACCCATCGGCGTCACCGTCTCATCGAGCACGGACAGCAGCCCACGCTGCGCATCGCCATTCAGCGAGGCATACAGCTCCAGGTTGCGCCGCGAGCGCGCGTCGATCTGCATGCCCGGCGCGGCATCAACATAGGCCGGCAGTTCCAGATGCTCGAGACTCCGCTTCTGCGTCTGTTCCAGATACACCAGCACCGCCCCCACCGCTGCGGCGATCTCGGCATGCTGGGCCAGATTCAGCGCCTGCCAGTCACCGACACCGAAGCGCTCGGAAAGCCGATCCTTGGCCACCTCGGGAGAGAAGGCCCAGTCGCCCGGATACTGTACGGGAACGCGCACAGGCGCCTCGGCGCTGCGCGCCAGCAGAAGCTCGGCCGGATCCAGCACGTTCAGGTATTCGGAAAGGGAGGCCTCGCCCTGCCCCTCCATCAGCCGCCAGCGGCCGGCGGAAAGGTCGACGGCGGCGACACCCCAGCGCGGGCCCTGCCGGACCATAGCCGCAAGCATGGCGCTGGCGCGCTGGTCGAGCAGCTCGCTCTCGGTCAGCGTACCGGGGGTGACCACGCGCACGACCTCGCGGCGCACCGGCCCCTTGGCCCCGCCCGGCGGCTCCATCTGCTCGCAGATGGCCACGCGCCGGCCCCCCGCCACCAGCCGGGCCAGGTAGCCCTCGGCCTGGTGCCAGGGCACGCCGCACATCGGGATGTCCTCGCCATTCGCCTTGCCGCGCTTGGTCAGGGCGATGTCCAGCAGGCCAGCCGCATCAACGGCGTCATCGAAGAACATCTCGTAGAAGTCGCCCATGCGATAGAACAGGATGCAGTCAGCATACTCTGCCTTGATGCGCAGGTACTGCTGCATCATCGGGGTCTGGCCGGCTTGTTCCTGCATACTGGGAAACTAGGGCCTGTGCGCACAAAATCCAAGCGTAGCGGCGCGTATTCTTGAACCATGGCAAGGCATTGCGCGCACCATGCTTGATCATTACCGGCAGATCGGATAGCCAGCGGCAAACCGACCGATGCTGGAGCCACCATGGACATCGCATACCGGATCAATGCCCCACTCTCGGCGGACCAGTTCATCGACCTCCTGCAACGCTGCACGCTGGGCGTGCGCCGGCCGCTTACGGATCGCCCCTGTATCGAGGGCATGGTCACCAACAGCAACCTGACGGTCACGGCCTGGGACCATGAGAAGCTCGTCGGCATCGCGCGTTCCGTGACCGATTTCCACTATGCCTGCTACCTCTCGGATCTCGCCGTGGATGAGGGATACCAGCGGCTCGGCATCGGCAGGAAGCTGCAGATTCTGACGCAACAGCAGCTGGGCCCACGCTGCAGCCTGATCGTCATCGCCGCCCCCGCCGCCGACGACTATTACGCGCAGCTCGGGGGATATGTGCACCATCCCCGCTGCTGGGTGCTGGCGCGCGACCGACGCATCGGCGATACGGGCCCCCGCTAGGCAGGAACGCAAGGGGTCCGGGGCATACCGCCGGTCCAAGGGAGGGGAGGAGAAACCGGATGCATGCCGCCGGACCACAGCGTAAGCCCGCTCGGATTCGCGATTGCTTCCAGTATAGCGCATGGATGGAACGATTGCCGGAGACGGACATGCACAGGCCCGACGCATGGGGTGGGAAAGAGGGAATGTGGGATCCATGCGCCGGGCCCGCAAGCATGACCATCCATGCCTCAGCGCAATGTAGCCGCGCCATGCCGAGGATAACGTGACCGGCCTCACATAGGGCGTTCCCGCTAGGCCCTCTCCCCCAGGCCGAAGTGCTGCAGCAGGGGCAGGGCATGACCTCGCATGTCCCGGTACCGCGAATCGCCGCAGAAGATATGCGCCATCTTCCGCGCCAGGCGATGCCCATCTCGATCGAACATGGCATTGCGCAATCCCTCGGAACCGTACAGCAGCCGGGCCAGCCAGCGTCCCTGCCTGAGCTCCGGCAGAAGCTGCTGCTTCGCGCGCCTGGCATAGCGGGCGCTGGCCGTGGCATCCGCGTTCCCCTCGATGATGGCCTCGGCGGCCATGCGCCCGCTTTGCAGGGCATGACTCAGGCCCTCCGCCGTCACCGGATCGGCCAGGCCGGCGGCATCCCCCACCAGCATGACCCTGCCCCTGGTCAGGGTGCGCGGGACGACCGGGATGACATAGCCGTGCTGCTGCCGGGGCGGCGGCAAGCGATGGCGCTGCAGATAGTCCGTCAGCGCGCGCTTCATCGACTCGTGCCGCACCTGCCCAGCCAGTGTGCCGAACGATCCGATGCCGATGGACAGATGATCGCCCTTCGGGAATACCCAGCCATAGCCATCGGAGGGGAAGCCGAAATCGAAGCGTGCCGTATCGCCGAAGCGCTGCAGCGTCCGGGCATCGACGGCCAGCTCGCACTCGATGGCCGGCACCAGGTGCTGGAACGGCTGCCAGCCCAGCTGGCGTGCCACGCGGCTGTTCGCGCCGTCGGCGGCGATCAGCCAGTGCGCCTGGATGCCTTGCCTCCCCGGAAATTCCAGGGACACCGCATCCCGCCGTACCGTCAGGTGCCAGTCACCGGCACCCTCCATGATCTCGGCGCCCAGCGCACGCGCATGCTCGACAAGGCGCTGGTCGAATGCCGGGCGCATCACCATCGACACCAGGGGCCGCCGGTCATGTACCGTCAGCTCCCGGCCCATCTGCCGGTACGAGAGCAGGATGCTGCCGCATTCCCGCTCGACGACGTCGTCGACGTCGAGCGGCAGGCTGCAGCGCGCGCGCCAGACCAGGCCGCCGCCGCAGGGCTTGTAGCGCGGCAGCACCTCTTTCTCGATCACGAGCGTGCGCAGCCCCGCCCGGGCCAGGTGTATCGCCGCCATGGCGCCCGCAGGGCCAGCGCCGACAATGACCACATCCACATGCTGCCACGGCATTTGCACCATCGCCCCTCCATCCCGGGAACAACCGCCCATCGGGAAGAATAGCGAACACTCAGCGGCAGATGGAGCTCAGGCTTCCCCTAAATGCAGGCAGCGCCGGACGGGGGCGAAGCTTTGGCGATGCACCGGGCAAGGCCCATGTGTGCGCAGCGCCTGCATGTGCACGGCCGTGCCATAGCCCTTGTGGGCGGAGAACTGATAACCCGGATGACGGTGGTCGAGCCGCTGCATCAGCCGGTCGCGGACCACCTTGGCGACGATGGAGGCGGCGGCGATCTGCTGCACCGTATCGTCACCGCCGACGATCGCCTCGGCCGCCATCGGCAACCCGGGCACACGATTGCCGTCCACCAGCACCCTCGACGGCTGCACGGCAAGCCCGTCGACGGCGCGGCACATGGCCAGCATCGTCGCCTCGAGGATGTTCAGGCGGTCGATCTCCTCCACGCTGGCCTGGGCCACGGCATAGGCCAGCGCATGCCTGCGGATATGCCGGTACAGCATCAGGCGCTTGTTCTCGGACAGCTTCTTGGAATCGCGGTACTGGCCGAGCCGCGGATCGTCCGGCGCCAGGATCACCGCCGCCGTGACCACGGGGCCCGCCAATGGCCCCCGCCCGACCTCGTCGACGCCGGCGACCAGGGCGATGCCCTCCGGCATCACCCTTTTACTCCACCCGCATAGGGCTCCTGCCCTTTGCTCGTCACGCGCCGGCAAAATAAGTGTGACCAGCGCTCACGAATCCTGGCGGATTCGCCCGCCATCCATGGCGGGAGGATACGGCCTCCGCCTAGGACGAGCGGCTTCAGCGGACGAGAGCCCATAGAGAGCTCAAGTCAACGTTCCACCAGGGCCGTATCAAGGAATCCCTCACCCACGCAGCATCGCACCGAAGCGCTTGGACATTTCCTCGACGATGGCCTCGGAGGCGGCATCCGAATCCTGCTGCGTCAGCGTACGCTCCGGTGCCTGCAGCGAAAAACGCACGCCGAGGCTGACCTTGCCCTCGGGCACGCCCTTGCCGGTGTAGCGGTCGAAGATGCGCGCCTCGGTGACCAGCCTGCCCCCGGCCTTGACCGCGCTGTTCACGATATCCTCGGCCTTCACATGCCGGTCGAACAGGAACACCAGGTCGCGCCAGCTGCCCGGGAACTCCGGCAGCGCTGCGAATTTCGGCGCCTTCGCCGCGGGCAGGCCGCCCAGCTGCACCTCGGCGACGAAAACCGGCACCTCGATGCCGTAGAAGTCGCAGACCTCCCTGTGCACTCGCCCGATGCGGCCGACCTCGCTGCGGCCGACGACGATGCGTGCGCTTTGCCCCGCCTGCAGCCCCTGCATGCCATCGTCGGCGACGAAGCGGGCGGAGAGCCCCATGCGCGCAAGCCAGTCCTCGACCGCACCCTTCAGATCGAAGAAATCGACCGTCCTGGCCGGCGCATACCATGCATCCGCCTGCACCTCGCCGGCCATCAGCCAGCCCAGCTGGTCGCGCTCGATGGCAAGATCCGATGCTCCCTCGCCGGCGGCCTCGTAGCTGCGGCCATGCTCGACCAGGCGCAGGCCGTCCTGCTGCCGGTTCAGATTGTACCGCGCCACGCTCAGCATGCCCGGCCAGATGCTGCGGCGCATCACGCCCATGGACTCCGAGATCGGGTTGGCAAGCGCGACGTCGCGGCCATCGTCGGCTGCGAACAGCCGCTGTTCCTCGATCGAGATGAAGGCGTAGCTGATGATCTGGTTGGCGCCGCCCTGCACGGCGAAATCAAGCGCCGGTGACCTATCGACCTGCGCTGCGATATCCAGCGGCGGCAACACCTCGGGGATGGCATCGAAGCCGATGACGCGGGCATACTCCTCGCTGATATCCTCGGGCAACGCCACGTCGTGCCGGTGGCTGGGTACGGTCACGGTCAGCTTGCCGCCATCGCGCGACAGGCCGAAGCCCATGCGCTGCAAAACCGCGTCGTTCGCTATATCGACCTCAATACCGAGACGGCGATCGACACGGGAAGCGGCAAACGTGAAGCCACGTGGCTTCAGCAGCGTATCTGCGGAACCGGCCACCACCACCTCGCCGGCCGTACCGCCGAACAACTCGGCGATCAGGCGGCTGGCGCGCTGCATGGCATGCATCACCTGTGCGGCATCCACCCCGCGCTCGAAGCGCATCGAGGCCTCGGAGACCATGCCATGCGAACGGCGCGACAGGCTGATACGCGCCGGGCGGAAAAAGGCCGACTCCAGCACGATGGAACGCGTCGCTTCGGTCACGCCGCTTGGCTCGGAGCCCATGATGCCGGCCAGGGCGACCACACCCTTGTCATCGGCGATGATCAGATCCCCCTTCGCAAGCGCCAGCTTCCTGCCGTCCAGCGCGGCGAAGGGTTCATCGGCGCGCGCCGAGCGCACGGTGATGCCGCCGGAGAGGCTTGCCGCATCGAAGGCGTGCATCGGCTGGCCCATGTCGAGCATGATGAAGTTGAGCACGTCGACGACACCGTTGACCGGGCGCATGCCGGCCATGATGAGCCGCCGCTGCATCCACGCCGGCGAAGCACCAACCTTCACACCATCGATACGACGGGCGAGATAGAATGGACAGTCATTCGCCGCTTCCAGCTTCACAACGGGTGCAGCAATGGCCTTGTCGATCGCCGCATCGGCACAATCGGGCGCCACGAGATCGAGGCCATAGACGGCGGCCAGGTCCCGGGCGATGCCGTGCAGGCTCATGCAATCGCCGCGGTTCGGGGTGATCGACACCTCGATCACTGCCTCCTCCAGGCCCAGGAACTCGCCGACCTCGGCACCGACGGGAGCCTCAGGCGGCAGGATCAGCAATCCCTCCGCATCCTCGGCAATCCCCAGCTCGGCCTCCGAGCAGCACATGCCGCAGCTCACCTCGCCGCGGATCTTGCCCTTCTTGATCGTCAACCCGTTCGGCAGGGAGGTGCCGACGGTGGCCACCGGCACCCTGTCCCCCGCCTCCATGTTCGAGGCGCCGCAGACGATGGACAGCGGCTCGGCCTCGCCGATATCCACCTTCAGCAGACTCAGCTTGTCGGCATCCGGGTGCTTCTCCTTGGACAGGATATGGCCGACCTTCACGCCCCGCACCGATGCACGCGGCGTCTCCACCGCTTCCACCTCGTGGCCGAGGCGTACCAGCGTCTCGGCGATGCCCGCGACGCTGTCGGTGAGGCGCACATGCTCCGTCAGCCAGGACAATGGCAGTTTCATCGGCCTACCCTCCTTAGGAAACGGATATCGTTTTCGAAGAACAGGCGCAGGTCCGGAATGCCGTACTTGAGCATGACCATGCGCTCCACGCCTAGCCCGAGGGCGAAACCCGAGTAGCGCTCCGGGTCGATCTGGGCCGATTTCAGCACGTTCGGGTGGATCATGCCGGAGCCCAGCACCTCGATCCATCCGGTCTGCTTGCACACGCGGCAGCCCTTGCCCGAACAGAGCACGCAGCCGATATCGACCTCGGCCGAGGGCTCGGTGAACGGAAAATAGCTCGGGCGCAGGCGGATCGGCAGGTCGCGCCCGAAGTAGGTGGACAGGAAGTGCTTCAATACCCCCTTCAAATGCGCCATCGACACCTCGCGGTCGACCTTGAACACCTCGAGCTGATGGAACATCGGCGAATGGGTCACATCGTGGTCGCAGCGGTAGACGCGGCCGGGGGCGACAACGGCCAGCGGCGGCTCGCCACCCGTTCCCAGGTGGGCCAGCATGGCACGGATCTGCACGGGCGAGGTATGGGTGCGCAGCAACAGCGGCGCGTCCCCGCCCTGCAGGAAGAAGGTGTCGTGCATGGCGCGCGCCGGGTGCTCGGGCGGGATGTTCAGGGCATCGAAGTTGTGGAACTCGTCCTCGATCTCCGGACCCTCGGCGACGGCGAATCCCATCTGCACGAAGATGGCAGTCAGTTCGTCCAGGCCCATCTGCACCGGATGACGGCTGCCCTGGGCAGCACTGCGGCCGGGCAGCGTCACGTCAACGCGCTCGCGCTCGATGCGCTCGGCATCGGCCGCAGCCTGCAAGCCTATCGCCGCGGCTTCGAAGGCCTCGGCCAGCGCCTGCTTCGTGTCGTTGACCACCTGGCCGATCAGCGGCCGCTGCTCGGGCGGCAGCTTGCCCACGCCCTTCAGCACCTCGGTCAGCCCGCCCTTCTTGCCGAGATAATGTACCCGCAGCGCCTCCAGCGCCGCCGGATCCGCCGCTGCCGCGATGGCGGCGATCGCCTCGGCCCTGAGCCCGGCGAGCTGCTGTTTCATCGACTCGATCTCGCTCATGGCGACCCCTTTCGACCTCCGGGAAGAGACGCAGCACAGGGATCACCGAGAAAAACAGGATGAAGGCTTCAGCCTACCCTCCGTTTCTCTGTGTTCCCTGCGCCCTCTGTGGTGAATCCTCCCCTGTCTGCAAACAAAAAGACAGGACTGCACGCAGCCCTGCCTTCGATTTCATCGTTCACCGGTCCCCGGCCGAGGCCGGGTCAGTGCGGTTTACTGAATCTGCGCGCGGGCGGTTTCTGCCAGCTTCGCAAAACCCTCGGCATCACGGATGGCGATATCCGACAGCACCTTGCGGTCCAGCTCGATGCCGGCCTCGGACAGGCCGTGCATGAAGCGGGAATAGCTCAGGCCGTGCATGCGGGCCGCCGCATTGATGCGGGCGATCCACAGGGCGCGGAACTCGCGCTTCTTGGTACGGCGGTCGCGGTAGGCGTATTGGCGCGCCTTGTCCACCGCCTGCGTAGCGGTGCGGAAGCAGCTCTTGCGGCGACCACGATAGCCGGCGGCGGCCTTCAGAACCTTGCGGTGGCGGGCATGCGCCTGGACTCCAGATTTCACGCGAGGCATAGCTCTCTCCTCATTCCCGGCCGCCCTGCGGCCGATCGGTTAGTGTTCGGACCGGAAAACCGGACCGGTCAACGGTAGGGCAGCAACCGGCCCAGGAAGCCGACATCATTCGGATGCACCAGCTCCATATTGCGGTAGTTGCGCTTACGCTTGGACGACTTCTTCGTCAGGATATGGCGAGCGAAGGCCTTCTTGTGCTTCCACTTGCCGCTCCCGGTGCGTGCGAAGCGCTTGGAGGCACCGCGATTCGATTTCATCTTCGGCATGACTGTATCCTTCCGTCCTATTTCTTCAACGGCGCGATGATCATGATCATCTGGCGCCCTTCCAGATCGGGCATCTTCTCGACCTTGCCGAGATCCTCGACCCGGGCGGCCACGCCCTTCAGCTGATCCGCACCGCGGCTGGTGTGGGCCATCTCGCGCCCGCGGAAGCGGACGCTGAGCTTCACCTTGTTCCCTTCCTCGAGGAACTTACGCGCCCGCTTGATCTTCACTTCGAGATCATGCTGGTCGGTCGACGAGGAGACCTTGACTTCCTTCACCTGGATCACGTGCTGACGCTTCTTGGCCAGGTTGGCCTTCTTGCTCTGCTCGTACTTGTACTTGCCGTAGTCCATGATCTTGCAGACCGGCGGATGTGCATTCGGCGACATCAGCACCAGGTCCAGACCCCGCTCCTCGGCAGCCCGCACGGCATCGCGCAAAGACATAACGCCCAACTGGGCTTCCTCGGCCACAACGCGTACTTCGTTCGCGTTGATCTCCAGGTTGATCGGTAAATCCTGCTTGATGCAAGCCCCCTATCGGTAATCTTTTGCCATGGCGCGCATCTCGTCGCACCAGGCTTCCACGCTCTTCGAGCCGAGATCATTGCCGTTGCGATCGCGCACGCTCACCGTGCCCTCATCGCGCTCGCGATCCCCGACGACGAGGATATACGGCACCCGAGCCAAAGTGTGGGCGCGCACTTTATAGCCGACCTTCTCGTTTCGCAAGTCCGATTCGACCCTCAGGCCCGCCTGCCGCAAGCGCGAAGCCACATCGGACGCATAGTCGGCCTGGGCGTCGGTGATATTGCAGACCACCGCCTGCGTTGGCGCCAGCCACAGCGGGAATTTACCCTCGTAATGCTCGATGAGGATGCCGATGAAGCGCTCCATCGAGCCCAGGATGGCCCGGTGCAGCATCACCGGCACCTGCCGGCTGCCATCCTCGGCCACGTACTCGGCGCCCAGGCGGCCGGGCATCGAGAAATCCACCTGGATGGTGCCGCACTGCCAGACGCGGCCCAGGCAGTCGCGCAGCGAGAACTCGATCTTCGGGCCGTAGAAGGCGCCCTCGCCCGGATTCAGGCCGTAGTCGATGCCCTTGGCCTTGAGCGCCTGATGCAGCGCCGCCTCGGCCTTGTCCCACTGCTCGTCACTGCCCACCCGCTTTTCCGGCCGGTCGGACAGGAAGATGATGACATCCTCGAAGCCGAAGCGCTTGTAGACCTCGAACACCAGGTCGATGAAATGCACGACCTCGTCCTGGATCTGGTTCTCGGTGCAGAAGATGTGCGCATCGTCCTGCACGAAGTTTCTCAGGCGCATCAGCCCGTGCAGCGTGCCCGACGGCTCGTTGCGGTGACAGGAGCCGAACTCGGACAGCCGCAGCGGCAGGTCGCGGTACGAATGCAGCGCCTGGTTGAACACCTGGATATGGCAGGGGCAGTTCATCGGCTTGATGGCGTAGTCGCGGTTCTCCGTGCTCGTGGTGAACATGTTCTCACGGAAGGTCGCCCAGTGACCCGAGGCCTCCCACAGCTTGCGGTCGACGATCTGCGGCGTCTTGATCTCCTGATAGCCGTTGGCACGGATGGTGGTGCGGATCTCGTTCTCGATGACCTGCCACAGCGTCCAGCCAGGCGGGTGCCAGAACACCATGCCCGGCGCCTCCTCCTGCAGGTGGAACAGATTCAATGCCTTACCCAGCTTGCGGTGGTCGCGCTTCTCCGCCTCTTCCAGCCGGTGCAGGTAGGCCTTCAGATCGTCCTTGTTCGCCCAGGCGGTGCCGTAGATGCGCTGCAACTGCTCGTTTTCGGCCTTGCCCTCCCAGTAGGCGCCGGCCACGCGCATCAGCTTGAAGGCCTTCAGGCGGTTCGTGTTCGGCACATGCGGGCCGCGGCACAGATCGCGCCATTCGCCCTGCTTGTACAGGCTGACGGTCTCCCCTGCCGGGATGCGCGCGATCAGCTTGGCCTTGTAGTGCTCGCCGATGGCCTCGAAGTGGCGCACGGCATCGTCGCGATCCCATTCCTCACGTTCGATATCGAGATTCAGGCGCGCCAGTTCCGTCATCTTCGCCTCGATCTTCTCCAGATCCTCGGGCGTGAACGGGCGCTCGTAGGCGAAATCGTAGTAGAAGCCGTCCTCGATGACCGGGCCGATGGTGACCTGCGCCTCGGGGAACAGCGCCTGGACCGCCATGGCCAGCAGGTGAGCGGTGGAGTGGCGGATGATCTCCAGCGCCTCGTCGGACTTGTCGGTGACGAGCGCGACCGTATCGCCGCCGTGCAGCGGAGAGGAGGCATCGACCAGCTTGTCGTTGACCTTGGCGGCCAGGGTGGCGCGGGCAAGCCCCGGGCCGATGTCGGCGGCGAGATCGGCGGCGCTGGCGCCGTCCGCCAGGGTACGGGTGGAGCCGTCCGGCAATCGAATGTCCATGCTGTCAGCTACCCCGTGATGTTCAGAGTCCTTCCCGTCAGGCCGCCGGAAAACCCTTTGTTTTCAGGCCACGAGAAAGGTTGGGAACCCTATCCAGCAGCCCAAAATCGGTCAAGGAAACTGCGGCGAGCTTCGGAGGATTGATCGCAAAAGCATGGGGACAAACGCGGCGTGGCCCTGGAAAATGGGGAGGGCGCACCGAAGATGCGCCCTCCTGGCTTGACTGCCACTCGCTGGCCCGGCTATTTCATATCATCCTTCTGCATCATCATGCCGTCGCCCTTCATTGAGTCATCCTTGTGCATCATGCTGCCGTGCTCCATGGCATCATCCTTCTTCATCATGCCATCGTGCTTCATCGTATCGTCTCCCTTCATGGCATCGCCCTTCTGCATCATGCCGTGATCCTTCATGGACCCGCCCTTCTGCATCATCATGGCATCGCCCTTCATGGCGCCGTCCTTGTGCATCATGCCGTCGTCCGTCATCTCGCCCGCCATGGCCGGAACCGCCATGCCCATCGCCATGCAGCCCAGAAGAGCCATCGTTACAACTGCGTTTCTCATTCCTGTCCTCCAAGCAATCGTGTCGCATCGCATCGATGCGTGGGGATTCGGTCGTGGCGGCGGGCGATTCCTTACGGATCGGAAAGAAGGGGTACGGCCACGTTCGGGGTGAACGGCCGGCATGGTCAAAAGAATGATGAGAAAAATGGTTGGCGCGGGCAGGATTGAACTGCCGACCCCCACCGTGTCAAGGTGGTGCTCTCCCACTGAGCTACGCGCCAATATCTTAAAGGCTAGGCGTCGACCGGAAACAAACGACGGGTAACGCGGATATCGGGTTGCGCATCATACTTCACGAACCGGGTTAATCAACCATCTGCGGCACCCGGGCCGGCCTCAGCTTTCCGCCAGCGACGGCTCCCAGAGCTTGACCCGATTCCGGCCCTGCTGCTTCGCCGCATACATGGCGCGGTCCACCTGCTCGATGGCGGCCTCCACCGGCTTGTCGGCATCGATCATGGCCACGCCGATCGAAACCGTGATGCCGATGGGCTGGCCGTCCACCGGCAGCGGGGTCTCCTCGACCAGCTTGCGCATGCGTTCGACGATCGTCAATGCGGTCTCCACCGGGGTGTTGGGCAGCATGACGACGAACTCGTCTCCACCGTAGCGGTACAGCTTGTCGTAGGGACGCAGGTTCTTGATCAGCAGCGCCGACAGGTGCGTCAGGGCGCGGTCCCCCACGTTGTGGCCGTGCCGGTCGTTGACCAGCTTGAAGTGGTCGATATCCACCATGGCGACGGCGCAATGGCCGGCGCCGCGCGAAACCAGGGACTGCTGGTCCCGGAGCGCCGCCAGCATGCCATAGCGCATATATGCCCCGGTCATGGGATCGATGTTGTACAACTCGTCCTGGATCTCGTATTTCAACGAAAACAGCTGCAGGCGCATGCGCTCCAGGGTGTTGGCGAACTGGTCATAGAGCAGGGGATCGATGGGTTGCCCCGCAGCGGAGACGTGCAGCAGCTTGGCCACCAGTTCGTGGAGCTGCCTGTGCTCGTGCTCCATGGCGGCAAAGGTCGGATGGCTGCGCAGCGAGGGATTCGAATGTTCGTAGTACCATTGTCCGAAACGGCACTGGGTGTGCGAATCCTCGGCCAGGTCGCGCTCATCGGGCTGCAGTTTGCAGATCAGCGTACGCACCAGCTGGCGGTGCCATTGATCATGGTTATCGATCGCCTGTTCGATCTGAACCAGGATGCTGTCCAGTTCCTTGTGGCTGACCTCGAACATGCACCCCTCCCGCCTGCGATCATCGCTCCGGCATCATAGCAGATGGCGCGCCATCACGGTCGGGATGGGCTCGCAGCTCCGGCCGAAAGCCTCAGATGCCGAGATGGGCGCAGACCCCGTCGGTCAGGGCCTGCCCGACCTGCAGCATCAGCCCCTCGTCCGCGGCCTCCACCATGATGCGCAGCTTCGGCTCGGTGCCGGATAGGCGCACGCTGATGCGCCCCTGCCCATCGAGTTGCCGCTCGGCCTCACCGATCAGATCCTGCACCGCCGCATCCGCCAGCACGTCGAGTCGCTCGGGCATGTTCACATTCCACAGCTTCTGCGGGTACAGGGGCATATCGGCGGCCAGCTCAGCCACCGGCAGGCCCGCATCCTTCATGGCACACAACAGCTGCAACGCCGTCTGCAGGCCATCGCCTGTGGTGTTGTGGTCGAGCAGAATGACGTGCCCGGACTGTTCGCCGCCGACATTACATCCCTTCTCGCGCATCATCTCCAGCACATAGCGGTCGCCGACCGCGGCGCGGTGCATGGTCAGCCCCATGCCGGCCAGGTACCTCTCCAGCCCCATATTGCTCATGACGGTGGTGACAACCCCACCACCGGTCAGCCGCCCGTGCCGGTGCTGATGTTCGGCCAGGATGGCGATAACGCGGTCGCCGTCGATCAGCTGTCCCGAGGCATCGCAGGCGATCAGGCGGTCGGCATCGCCGTCCAGGGCGAAGCCGATGTCCGCTCCCCGGGTCACGACCTGCTCCTGCAGGCTCGCAGGATGGGTGGAGCCGCATTCGAGGTTGATGTTGGTGCCATCGGGCTTGGCATGGATCGCCGTGACCTCACAGCCCAGCTCCTCCAGCACCCTCGGTGCCACCTGGTAGGCGGCGCCGTTGGCGCAATCGACGACCACCTTGATGCCGTCGAAGCGCATCTCACGCGGCAGGGAAGCCTTGCAGAACTCGATGTAGCGGCCTCTGGCATCGTCGACGCGCATGGCCTTGCCGATCATCGCGGCATCGGGAAGCGGCGGCAGCGCATCCAGACAGTCCTCAATCTCCATCTCCAGGCTGTCCGGAAGCTTGAAGCCGTCGGCTCCGAAGAACTTGATGCCGTTGTCACCGGCCGGGTTGTGCGAGGCAGACAGCACCACCCCGGCATCGGCGCGCAGGCTGCGCGTCAGGTAGGCAACGGCCGGGGTCGGCACCGGGCCCACCAGCAGCACGTTCATGCCCTGGGCGGTCAGGCCCGCGCACAGCGCCGATTCCAGCATATAGCCGGACAGGCGCGTATCCTTGCCGATCAGGATGTGGGGGCTATGGGAAAGGTGCCGGGTCAGCACATAACCGGCGGCCCGTCCCAGCCTTAGGGCGAACTCCGCCGTCATCGGCTCGCGATTGACCGTGCCGCGCACGCCGTCGGTACCAAAGTATTTGCGCATGACCACCCTCCCGTGGGCGACCGGGCCCATCGCATGACAGGCTAACGGCTGGCGCCCGCCGATCAATAAACAGAAAGGGTAAGGGAGGATTCAGGCCTGGAATCCTGCGCGACCCGGCTGCTTCCATGCAGGGGGCCGCGCAGGGAGGAGCCTCAGGGCTGCAGGGTGACCGGCGCGCTCCAGGGCTTGCCGTCGATGGTGACCAGGCGGAGCGTGTAGCCGCTGCCGGATAGCTTTGTGCCCGGCTGCGCGGGCAGGGCAATATGTGCCTTCGCCCCTGTCACGCCGCCGATACCATAGGCCGTCGGTGCAATCTTGGAGCCCCAAGCCATGGTGTAGCGGTTGACGATATCGTCCTTGCTCAGGGCGCTGAGCTGCTCGCCGCTCCATTGCTCCGCAATATGGCCACTACCGTCCAGGAGCTGGGCGCTGATCAGGTACAGCTTGCCGGTATCCGGGCCGGCATCGACGTAGGCATCAAAGCCGATCGAGCCGTCGGCCCTGGCCTGTGTCCGATCCAACTTCAGATGGTAATGGTGGAAGTTCACGCGCGCCTTGAGTGGGCTGAACACGGCGCCATGCAGGAACTGGTAGGTGCCGACCGTAAACACGATGGAGGCGATGCCCAGCCAGACGCTCCAGCGGCGCGCAGACTCAAAGGACAAGGGACCTGAGAACAGCAGCCGGAACCAGCCGCTTTCCGCCATGACCGGGTTGCGGCGGGCCAGCCACTGGTCCACGGACCAGGAGCCGCCGCCGGTGAGCATCAGCATCGTGCCCATGGCGAAGCCAGCGGCGCCCATGGTCCACTCGTCCACACAGGTCGATCCCATCCAGCCAAAGATCATCATCACCGAGATGTTCAGACCGACACTGGCAAAGGCCAGGAAGCGGGTGGCGATGCCGATGATCAGGCCAACGCCGACCACCAGCTCCACGATGGTCCAGAACCACACCATGAAATGCAGGAAGCCACCGTGCATGACGATCCAGTCGACCACGTCCGGGAACATCGAGCCGGGCATGGCATGCACCAGCTTATTGGCGACATAGCCGCCGACATCCGGATTCAACTTCACCGCGGACAACTGCCCGTGCACCGTTTTGAAGGTATAGAACATTCGGCGCGATGCCCCGCCCCAGAACACCCAGCCCTGCACCAGGCGAACACCCAGGGCCATCAGCCCGGCGAAGGCGAAGATCCTTGCCAGCGTCCATTCCTGTCTTCCCATCGTTTGATTTGCTTGCATCACCGTGCTCTCCTAGCGATATCCATTCACTCAGCGTCCGCCCTTGGGCGCCATGAAGCCGTAGTGGCGGTAGATCGCCTGGCCATCGGCACTGCCCAGGAATTCGAGGAATGCCGCCGCCGCCTCGGGGTGGGGGGCATCCTTCATCGCCGCCGCGGTATAGGTCACGACATGGTTCTGGCTCGCCGGCACCTTGACCATCGACAGCGGATGGCCGGCGATATGCGCATGGAAGTAGGCCTCGGTATACCAGACGGCGCCGGCCGCACACTGGCCGTCCATGATCATCATCGGCGTCTGCCGGTGGTGGATATGGGTCAACAGCGTCGTGCCGGCCTTGACCTTGTCGCGGTAGACGGCGTCGACCAGCTTGTTGCCGCCGCTCTTGCGCAGCGCCGGGATGATGGCGTGGTTGGCGATGCCCTCGGTCGTCGGGTTGGGCATGCACAGCTTCAGCTGCGGATCGGCGAGGCTGGCCCAGCCCGTGATATGGTCGGGATTGCCCTTGGCAGTCATGATAGCCAGCTGGTTGCGGGCATAGTCCTCGGTCTTGCTGAACCAATCCAGCTTCTTCTGCATGGTCCGGATGCGGCCCTTGCCGGCGGTATAGACATCCGGACGCAGGCTGATGCGCATATTGCCGACGACGATCCCGCCCTGCTGGATCTGGCGAACGAGCACGCCCGGCGGCAGCGTTTCGGCGAAGACGCGCGTGTACTTCGGATACTTGTGCTGGAAGGCCTCCAGCAGGCGGTTGACCAGCATGTACTGGTTGCCGGCGAAGAACACGACCAGCTGCGGATCGTTGACGTCGCCGTGCAGGTCCGGGGCGTTCTCGATGCCCGAAATGGTGAACGGCTCGCCCTTGACCATCGGCTTGCTCCACGGCGGGGCATACCCACCCTGGGCGGCAAAGGCATTGCCCGCCATCGCCAACAGCATCACCAACGCCATCCGCATCACGTGCTTACGATATCGCATCACCGGTCTCCTTACGCTTGCATTCATTGATATAAAAAAGGGAGTTCCCGGCCACGCTGTGGCCGGGAACCTGGGGAGCTTACTGCTTCATGTAGGCGTAGCCCATGTCACCGTAGATGACCGTGGTGGACAGTGCCGACAGCGCCACGTGCACATCCTTGGAGACATCGGCAAGCGGATACTTGAGGTCGTACATGGCCTGGCCGCAGACGAAGACCTTCACACCCGCCTTCTTCAACTCGGCCAGCAGCTTCGTGTTGGGGTTATCCATGTTGAAGAGCTTCTTGTAAGCCGCATCGTTCAACACCGCCGCTGTGGCCTTCGGGCCGTGCACGATCGCCACGAAGTGCAGATGGGAAAGCGGCACGCCGGCCGAAACGAAGGCATTGACCGCACGAGCCACATGCTTCAGGCCCGGGTTGATCCCACTCGGGTCCTTGGCACCGCTGGTCACGTCAAAAATCGCCTTGTAGCGGTGCTTGGCGTGCGGCTGCACCATGGCATGCGGCAGCGGCATCACGCCACCATATCCCGGAACCCCCGGAGTAACCCAGTCAGCGGCCATGGCCGCGGCCGGCATCGCCAATGCAACGGCCAGTGCCGCCACCCATGCGCGCATATGCAATACTGATTTCATCTTATCTCCTCCTCTTCAGGGGTATGGACCACCACCCCCCGTATTAAGGTTAAAGAAATTAGACTTGCATCAAGCATGCTTCAAATGCATGTTTATGGCGATAGATATAACCAGGGGTTATGGAATGAATCTGCGTCACCTTGCCGTCTTTTACGCCGTGGCCGAAACCGGCAGCCTCAGCAAGGCCGCCGAACGCCTTTATATCACGCAGCCGGCCGTGTCCCGCCAGCTCAAATCGCTCGAGGATGCGCTCGGCCTCGTGCTGCTCGACCGCGAACCGCGCGGCGTGCGCCTGACGGAGGCCGGCCAGGTCCTGGCCGATTACGCCGGCCGCATCTTCGCCCTGAGCGCGCGCGCCCACGCCTCGATGGAGGAGATCAGCAGCCTGAAATCCGGAAGGCTGTCGCTGGGGGCGAGCACGACCATCGGCAACTACCTGTTGCCACCGGTGCTGGCGGATTTTCGCGCCCTGCATCCGGACATGGATATCCATCTGGAGATCGGCAACACCGACGCCATCCAGCGCCTGCTGCTGGAGGACCGCATCGATTTCGGCTTCACCGAGGGCTTCGTCGAACACCAGGAACTGGAGAGCCGTATCTTCACACATGACGAGTTGGCCATCATCGCCCCGGCCGATCACCCGCTGGCCGGCGGCGATGCCACCGACCTGGCCAGCCTGTGCCCCTACCCCTGGGTGATGCGCGAGCCGGGATCGGGTACCCAGGCGGTGCTGGAACGCATCCTCAGCAAGCACGGTTGCTCGGAGCCGCGCGCCGTCTTCACCCTCGGCAGTACCGAGGCGGTCAAGGGCGCCGTGCTGGCCGGTGCCGGTATCGCCGGGGTGTCCTACCTAACCGTCATCAACGAGATCAACGTCGGCACGCTGGTGCGCATCCCCTGCCGCGATGCCGCCTTCCAGCGGCCGCTGCATCAGGTGCGCCACCGCAACCGGCACGCCGTACCGGCCGTCAATGCCTTTCTGGATCTGCTGGCGCAATCGGTGGCTTCGAACAATCTGGAGCTTGCCAGCGAGCCGTTCCGTTAACAGGCCTGTTTAGACAAGATTCGAGCACAGCGCCGAGGCCACGCGTACGGCACGGCGCTGGGTGGCGACATCGTGCACGCGCAGGATGTCCGCGCCGGCGAACACCCCGACACTGAGCGCAGCGGCGGTCTCGATCTCCCGCTCGTCCACCCCGAACCCGGTCAGGGCGCCGAGAAAGGATTTACGCGACACACCGAGCAGCAAGGGCAGGCCGAAGGCCTGCTTGAACACCGAAAGCCGCGCGATCAGGGCCAGATTGTCCTGCAGCCGCTTGCCGAAGCCGATGCCAGGATCGAGCACGATCGCATCCTCACGGATACCGGCAGCCAGGCAGGCCTCGATACGCCGGGCGAAGAAATCGCTCACCTCGCCCACGACATCATCGTAATGCGGGTCATCCTGCATCGTGCGCGGCGTCCCCCGCATATGCATCAGGCAGACGTCGGCCCCGGTCTCTGCGGCCACGCCCAGCGCACCCGCATCACTCGCCAGCGCCGTCACGTCGTTGATCATCACAGCCCCGGCCTCGACGGCGCGGCGCATGACCTCGGCCTTGGTGGTATCGATGGAGACCCGGCAGCCCTGGCTGGCCAGGGCGTGGATAACGGGAACGACGCGGCGCAGCTCCTCTTCCACGGGGACGTCCGCGGCGCCCGGCCGCGTCGATTCGCCGCCGACATCGATCAGTTGCGCTCCGTCATGCCACAGCGCCAGGCCATGGGCCACCGCCGCCCCGGCGTCGGCATATTGGCCGCCGTCCGAAAATGAATCGGGGGTGCAGTTGAGCACCCCCATGATCCAGGCATCGCCGCCGGACGGCCGATGCCAGCACGATGTCGCCGCCATTAGCCCTCCTGGCCGGCTTCCTTACCCTTGATCTCCACCGGCGGCGTGGTTGCGGCCGGGGCGGATGCGGACGGCGGTGGCGTATGCGGCTTCTCCGGCGGCACCTCGCGGTGCAGCTTCTTGCCGGCCATCACCTGATCGATCTCGTCGTCCTCGAGCGTCTCGTACTCGATCAGCGCCTCGGCCAGGTGATGCAGCTGGTCCATATGATCCGTCAGGATCTTCTTGGCCCTGGCGTAGTTCGTGTCGATCAGGCGGCGCACCTCGCTGTCGATGGAACGCGCCGTGTCCTCGGAGATGTTCTTGTGGCGGGTCACCTCGCGCCCGAGGAAGATCTCCTCCTCGCGCTCGCCGTAGACCATCGGTCCCAACGTCTCGCTCATGCCCCACATCGTCACCATGTTCCGGGCCAGGCTCGTGGCGCGTTCGAAGTCGTTGGAGGCGCCGGTGGTCATCTGGTTCAGCACCAGCTCCTCGCCGAGGCGTCCGCCCATCATGATGGAGATCTGGTCCTCCAGGTACTCACGATCATGGTTGAAGCGGTCCTCGACCGGCAGCTGCATAGTCACGCCCAGGGCACGGCCGCGCGGGATGATGCTGACCTTGTGCACCGGGTCGGCATGCTCCAGGTACTTGGCCACCAGCGTGTGCCCAGCCTCGTGGTAGGCGGTCGTGCGCTTCTGCTCGTCCGACAGGATCATCGAGCGGCGCTCGGTGCCCATCATGACCTTGTCCTTGGCGGTCTCGAAGTCGGCCTTGGACACCTTGTCGCGGCCCAGGCGGGCGGCGTTCAGTGCCGCCTCGTTGACCAGGTTGGCCAGGTCCGCGCCGGAAAAGCCGGGCGTGCCGCGCGCCAACATCTTGACCTCGACGTCGGCGGACAGCGGCACCTTGCGCATATGCACCTTCAGGATCTGCTCGCGGCCGCCGATATCCGGGGTCGGCACCACCACCTGGCGGTCGAAACGGCCCGGGCGCAGCAGCGCCGGGTCGAGCACGTCCGGACGGTTCGTCGCCGCCACCAGGATCACCCCCTCGTTGGACTCGAAGCCGTCCATCTCGACCAGCAGCTGGTTCAGCGTCTGCTCGCGCTCGTCGTTGCCGCCGCCGATGCCGGCGCCACGATGGCGGCCCATGGCGTCGATCTCGTCGATGAACACGATGCACGGGGCCTGCTTCTTGGCCTGGTCGAACATGTCGCGCACGCGCGAGGCGCCGACGCCGACGAACATCTCGACAAAGTCGGAGCCGGAGATCGAGAAGAATGGCACCTCCGCCTCGCCGGCGATGGCGCGGGCGAGCAGGGTCTTGCCGGTGCCCGGCGGGCCGACCAGCAGCACGCCCTTCGGGATCTTGCCGCCCAGGCGGGTGAACTTGGAGGGGTCGCGCAGGAACTCGATGACCTCGGTGACCTCCTGCTTGGCCTCGTCGCATCCGGCCACTTCCTCAAAAGTAATGCGGTTCTTGTTCTCGGTCAGCATCTTGGCGCGGCTCTTGCCGAACGACAGGGCGCCGCCCTTGCCACCGCCCTGCATCTGGCGCATGAAGAACACCCACACCGCGATCAACAGCAGCATCGGGAACCAGGAGATCAGCACGGACAGGAAGAACGGCACCTGTTCCGGCTCCTGCACATTGACAACGACATGGTTGTCCAGAAGGCGCTTGGTCAGCGTCGAATCGTCGCTCGGCACCTGCACCTGGTAGCTCCTGAGCTCACCCTGCGTGTTGCGATACTGCCCGGCGACCTGATGACCCTTGATCGTCGCGGTCTCCACCTCGCCCTGGTCGACGTGCTGCATGAAGGTCGAGTACGACAGCTTCTGGCCCTTCTGCATCGGCTCGCTGAACATATTGAACAGGCTCATCAGGGTCAGGCCGATGACCAGCCACAGCAGTAAATTCTTTCCCATGCCAACTACCTCTGTTTCAGGGTCTCTCATCCCTGAGCTCGTTGATCAGACATTCAACTACGCCTAGCTTACCAAAACAAGCGTACAAAAAACATGCCCGGCGCACATGAATGCCCGATGAAGCGCGAATATTACCCGTATGTGCCAAGGCTTGCCGCTGAAGGCCGAAGATGCAAGCGCCCGCGGTGGCGATGCAGGCGGGATCGCGAAAGATCCAGCCCCCCCGCGCCGCCCCTGGCGGTCCAGGCCTCAACCATGAGGATGTGGCGCCGGCCGGCCACGACCCCCGGCCCGAACAGCGCCTGCATCATCCGCTGCAGCAGGCACGCCCGCAATGGCGGGGAAAGAGCCGCCCAATCGCTCCAGGCCACCGACACCCGGTCCACCGTCCGCGCCATCGACACCGGCGCAAGCCCGGCATCGACGATGTCCGCCAGGCGCGCCGCCTGCTCCCCCCAGCGCCGGTACAGCCGCCACGGATCCGTTCCCGCCGCCTGCATGGCGGGGAACAGATGATGCCGGATGCGGTTGCGCCACAGGGCCGCATCGCTATTGCTCGCATCCTCCAGCCATGCCACCCCGGCCCTTTGCAGCGCCTGCCTCAGCGCCTCGCGTGGCACATGCAGCAGCGGCCGATACAGCACCATACCATCACGCTCGCGCCGGGGCGCCATGCCGCGTATGCCGTGCGGGCCGGCGCCCTGCAGCATGCGCAGGCAAACGGTCTCCGCCTGGTCCTGGTGGTGGTGGCCGAGACAAAGCACATGCATGCCTTGGGTCTCGGCCCAGCGGGCGAACTGGCGATAGCGGAAACCGCGGGCCTCCGCCTCCCTGTTGCGCGAAGATGCCGCCGGACTGCGGGCGCTGAGGAACGGCACGCCCCATCGCCGGGCGAGTTGCCCGAGCCTCTCGGCCTCGGCGGCGGACCCGGCCCGCCAGCCGTGATCGATATGCCAGGCCTGCCCCCGATGCCCCTGCGCCATCAGCGCCAGCAGCAGGGCCGTGGAATCGGCACCGCCGGACCAGGCCACCGCCAACTCGGACGGCAGCTCCGACGCCGCCAGCCAGGCGGACGCCTCGGGCAGGTATGGGGTGGTCGCTTCGGCCCTAAGCCCGTGCCCCACCGTCACGACGGTACTGCGCCATGCCAGCGCTTCAATCCATCCTCGCAGATGCAACGCGCTGCCGGCGCATCCGGTGCCAGCAGCTCGTACAGGTCCACATCCACACCGGCCAGGCAGGGCCTGCCCACGCGCAGCAGCAGCCAGGGCGCATCCGCCCCCTTCCTGTCGATGCAATACAGGTCGAACGAACCGCCCGGCAACCGGAACTCGCGCAGCACGTCCTGCACCTCGCCCGGCTGGGGGTGGAATTCGCGTACCGAGGCGCGTTCACGCAGCTCGGCGATCAGCGCCGACACCGCCGTCGCCGTCAGGGCAAGCCCGCCATTGTACAGCAGCTGCACCCGTTGCCCGGCATCCACCGCCTCCACCCGTACATGGCCATGGGCGCGCAGGCCGGCCGTACGATCCCGGTATGCGGCCAGGCGCCCGGCGCCGCCATCGCGCGAAAGGCCCGCCGATGCCTGAGAGACTGCCGGGGCAAAGGCAAACCGGTGCACGGCGCCGCCCGTCTGCGCCACCTCGGCATAGGACCATTCGCCGACCAAGGCCAGACACATCGACACCGGCCCCGGCGGCACCGCCATGCTGTCGTCGCCGGACTCCAGATACCATGCATGGCATTGCCGGCGCAGCGCCATCCCCAGCGCCGCCAGCGCCGCCACCGGCCCGCGCAGGGCGCAGCCGCCGGCCGAGATGCCGTCCATGAACACCTTCTTCTCTTCGGCGATGCGGCCGATGACGCCGGGAAAGAACACCTTCTCGACAAACCCCGAGGCCTGGCCGCCACGCATCAGGTCCATGCCCGCCAGGTATTCCGACCAATCGACCATCAGGCAGGCCTGCTTGGACGGCAGCGCCGTGCCGCTGTGCAGGGAGGACTCCGTGCCGGACGTCAGCCACACGATGCGGCCGTCCCGGTATGCCCCTTCGAGCAGTTTTTCGGCCTCCGCCCCGCGGGCCTTGCCGGCGATGGCCTCGCCCTGATCCTGCCAGACACGCTCGGCGCGGCGGCGGGCGAGCTCCACGGCCACGTCCTCCTCGAACACCCGGAAGGCCTGCAGCGTGCGGTCATCCTGCAGCCAGGGCTCACCGGCGCCCCGGCGGAACAGGCCACCGCCGCGCTGATGCAAGAGCCAGGCGGCGACGGGATGATCCCGATTCGCCTCGATCATCTCCACGGCCGAAGAATCCAGCTTGTCCGGCGCCGTCAGCAGCTGGTCCAACTGCTTGGCATTGAGCACCCAGCGCATCCATGCGCCGTCGCCTGTTTTCCCGGAAAGCTCCCACAGGGCCAGGCGGGCCCAGCTGCGTCGCAGCGGATGCGGGCTCAGCTTATCCTTGCCCGGCAGGGCCAGCAGGCCCGCCTCGTTCTTGGGGCCGAGCCGCATGCGCATCTCGCGCATGCGCGGCACCAGGTCCGGCTCCAGGCCGTAGGCCATGATGACTTGCCTGTCGTCGGAAAGCAGGACGTCGTCCGGCTGATGCTGCATGAACACCATCGGTGTGGCCGGCAGCACCATGGATTCATAGGCGACGATGCGGATAACCTCGACCGCCCCGTCCGCATGCTGCTTCAGAAACCCCATCAGCGACCACTGGTACAGCCCGCCGAGCATGCAAAGCAGGGCATGGGCGGTTTGTTCGGCATGCTCCTTCGGCAGCCTGGCCAGCGCCTCGCGTATCAGGCGCAACAGCAGCACATTGACCGCTGTCACCCAGGGCGCCACATCGGCCTGTTCCTGCTGCCAGCCCCGCACCCAGAGATCGTGCCATAGCCCCAGCAGCGCCGGTGCCCCCCTGGGTTCGGCACACCAATGATGCAGCAGGGTCCGAGGCAGGTGCGGATACTGCGCACGCAGCATCTCGATCATCATTCGGGAATCGGCATCGGTCTTCGGCAGCTGGTGGGCGGAAACCTTCTCGCCCTTGATCAGGTAACGTACGGCGCAGTCCTGCAACAGCACCAAGGCCTGGGAAAGCGTCGCCGCAAGCTGCGCCTGCAGCGCAAAGGGGATGTACTCCCTGGCATCCGCCCCGGCCACGCGCAGCGGCAGTCGCCGCGCATCGATGCGGCAGCGGCTGGCCGGATCCTCGCCCCGATCGAGGATGGGGCGGTACCAGCTCCAGCGAAGGGAAAAATAATCCGGTGAGATCATCGCCGATCCGCCGCATGCATCATGGTGCCGTCATTGCGCGGATGTCGCGCCGTCCCTAGCATGGATGCCATGCTTGCCGCAGCCATGAGGGGTCGGATATCGATGCTGGTCTCCGCTTTCATCCCCGGATATGCCTCCGTGAAATCCCTGGCATTCACCCTCACCCGTGCAGCCGGCCACCCTTGCCATCCCAGTCCGGATACTAGAGCGATAGCCGGAAAAAGGCGATGGCACAACCCGTTAGCGATCGGGCCCATGCTGGGCCTGGCCATGGCGCTGATGCTGATCCCCGGCGTTTCCCGCGCTGCCGTGGCGGTGACGCTCCCCCCCCTCGGCGGCCTGATCCGCATGCTCGATGCCGATGCTCAGATCACCGTGCTGCTGCCGCCGACGGCCGACCCCCATCATTTCCAGATGTCGCCGAAGGCCACCGAGGCGTTGCAAAAGGCGAGTCTGTTCGTGCGCGCCTCGTATGATGACGGCGGCTGGTCCGGCCTGACATCTCCAGCGACGACCCTCGATCTGTGGCCGCACGCCAGCCATGGCTGGACCCGCCCCGATTGGGTGCGCACCGCTCTGCCCCGCCTGGCATCAGCGCTGGAGAGAATCTACCCGGCGCATGCCACCGCCATCCGGGCGAATCTGGCCAAGGCCATCGCCGAGACCCGGGGCATCGAGAAGGCATGGATCGTCGCCCTCGCCCCCTACCGCGCGGACGGCGCCATCATGCAGCATCCGTCCTGGCAAGCGATGTGCGAACTGGCCGGCGTACCGGTATGGGCCGTGCTCGAATCCCCCAGGCATGGCCAGGAATTCGGGCCGCGCGACCTGGATCATGCCCTAGAGGCCGTCGATGCCCACCCGCATGTGCTGCTGATCGCCGAGAAGCGGCATGACAACCGCGGCCTGGACTGGATCGCCGCCCACAGCCCGAAGCCCCTGCACATGATCACGCTCGATGCACTGGGCACGGACGGCATGCGCTGGGATCAGTTGATGCGGGCCAACCTGAAGCGGCTGCAGCCATGAGTACTGCGGTGCTGAACCTGGCCGGGGTGTCGGTGGGACCGGCCCAGGCCCCCATCCTGCAGGACATCGACCTGGAGCTTGCGGCCGGCCATTTCCTCGGCATCGTCGGCCCGAACGGCGCCGGAAAGTCCACCCTGCTGTCGGTCATCGCCGGCCTGATCGAACCCGCCGCGGGCCGCGTCGAGCTGTTCGGCCAGCCCTTGCGGCGGCTGAACCGGCGCACGCTGCTGCAACAGGTCGGGTTCCTGTCCCAGATGCATGACGAGCTGCCATCGCTGCCACTCAGCGTGCGCCAGGTCGTGGCCATGGGCGCGCCCCGCTTCATCACCCCGCTATGGCGCCGACCGGTGCCCCAAGAGGACATCGACTGGGCGCTGGCGCAGGTGGACAGCCTGGACCTGATCGACCGGGATTACCGCCAGCTCTCCGGCGGCCAGCGCCAGCGCGTGCGCCTGGCCAAGGCCCTGATCAGCCAGCCGCGACTGTTGCTGCTGGACGAGCCCTCGGCCGCCCTCGATGCCTCGGCCCAGCAAAGGCTGTACCTGCTGCTGCGCCGCCTGTGCGACGAGCGGGGGATGGCCATCATCATGGTCGAGCACGACATCGCTGCCATCACCGGCCATGTCGATTCCGTGGCCTGCCTGAACCGGCGCGTGCATTGCCATGCCATGAAGGGCGAGCAGATCCCGGAGGACATCTGGCATGCCATGTACGGCGAGCATATGCATGTCATCGCCCATGACAGTAGCTGCATCGGCTGCGTCCCCGAGTCCCACGGGACGCCTCACTGATATGGATTTAATCTCCCATTTTCTGGCCAGCGAGGTCATGCGAAGCGCCCTGCTGCCTGCGCTGCTGATTGCCGTCACCACGGCCAGCATCTCGGTGATGATCCTGGCCCATCGCCTGTCCTTTCTGGTCGTCGGCGTATCGCACGCCTCGCTGGCCGGGCTCGGGCTGGCGGTGGTGCTGGCGCTGCCGCTGCTGCCGACCGTCACGGTCGTCGCCATCGCCGTCGCCTGGCTGCTGATCCCGTCGAGCGCCGGCAACCTGCGCCTGAACAACGATGCCGGCACCGGCCTGCTGTTCGCCGGCGCCATGGCCCTGGGCATCGTGCTGCTGTCGACCACCAACCGCTACAAGGTCGACCTGTTCGGATGGCTGTTCGGCAACATCCTGACCATCTCCCACGGCGACATCGCCTGGCTGTATGTCGCCGCCGCGGTGGTGATCGGCGGCCTGTTGCTGGCCGCCCGCGCCTGGTGGGCCATCGCCTTCGATGCCACCGCCGTCGCCGCCAGCGGCGCCCCGGTCGCCGCCTATCGCTTCATGCTGCACGGCATCGTGGCGCTGGCCGTGATCCTGTGTGTCAAGCTCGCGGGCATCGTGCTGACCACCGGCCTGATGGTGCTGCCGGCCGCCTGTGCCTGGTTCTGGGGCAGAAGCCTCGGCGCCCTGTGGGCGATCAGCCTCTGCGTTTCGCTCATTGGCACGCTGGTGGGGCTATTGGTCTCCTATGCCTACAACTGGCCCTCCGGTGCCACCGTGGTGCTGGCCCTGTGCATCCTCTTCGCGCTCAGCGCCGGCGGCGCCTGGCTGAGGCCGTCGGCCCGGCAGCGCGCCTGAGGCCTTAGGCGCGGCTGGGCCGCAGCGGGTGGCGGGGCGCCACATAGCCGAGCAGCAGCAGCATGGCCGGCGCCAGCATGATGCAGGCGGCCACGAACGGCGCCACCGGGCTATGCAGCCCGGCATGGTGCGTAGCGAAGAAAAAGCCGCCGAGTAAGGGGCCAAAGACACGCCCGAGGCTGTTGATCGACTGGTACAGACCCATGATCGTGCCCTGGGTGTCCTCGGGGGAGATGTGCGACAGCAGCGCGCTCAGGCTCGGACTCAACAGCCCGAAGCCGACCGTCAGCGGAATGGTGATGAGCATCAAGAGCCCCAGATTCGGGCCCGAGGCGAGCAGCGCAAAGGCGGCGAGCAGCAGCACAAAGCCGAGCGAGGCGGCGCGCACCTCACCCAGGCGCGGCACGGCGCGCCTCACCAAAAAGCCCTGCACCAGCGTGATCAGGATGCCGACATAGGCGAAGAAGTAGCCTACCGTCGTCAGCGACCAGCCGAGTCTTAAGCCCCCGTACAACGGCAGTGCCACCTCGAAGCTGGCGAAACCCGTGGTCAGCAGCATGCCGATCAACAGCAGCATACCGACCATCGGCTGGGAGCATGCCGCTCTCCAGGGCTCCAGCGAAAGCGGCGACACCCACTGCCGGCCCTGCCTGCCGGCCCGGCGCGTCTCCGGCAGCAGGAAGAAGCCGAGGATACCGTTGCACAGGCACAGCGCCGCCGCCGCAAAGGGCGCGTACTCCGGATGGCTGCCGAAATCGGGGCCGGACAGCAGCCCGCCCAGCGCCGGCCCGAGCACAAAGCCCAGACCGAAAGCGGCGCCGATCATGCCCATGGCGCCGGCGCGTTTGTCCGGGCTGGTGACATCGGCAACCACCGCCTGCGCCGTCGCCAGGTTCGCCCCGGCCATGCCGGCCACCATGCGGGCCAGGAACAGCACTGTCAGCGAGCCGGCCAGGCCATAGACCAGATGGGCGGCGGCGGATCCGAACAGGCCGATGATCAGGATGGGCTTGCGTCCGACATGATCGGACATGCGCCCCCAAACGGGCGCGAAGATAAACTGCATCAGTGAATAAGTCGCCATCAGCCAGCCGATCTCGGTACTGCTGGCGTGGAACTGTGGCAACTGTGCATAGATCGGCATCAGCGGCAGCACGATGCCGAAGCCGAGCAGATCCAGAAACACCGTCAGAAAGACGATGCCCAGGGCGGAATGATTGATATAGGACGATGATCCCTCGGCGCTCAAGACTCACCCCTGGCGACATCATGGCGGGAAACGGGGCGCGATCCGGATATCGGCGGCATGGAATCTCGGAAGGGCGGCATGCGTTGGACGCATGCCGCCCTTCCAAACCTCAGCCGGCCACCGCCGCCTGCATGGCCTGCTCGTCGACAGCCTTGCTGTCGACCTTGCAATAGACCGTCTGCTCCTCGGCGACGACCACTGCCTCGGCCACGCCGGCCAGGGCGCGCAGGCGCTGCTCGATGCCGCGGATCGCCTCCGGATCGGTCGCATCCACATGCAGCATGCGTGTCGCCAGGTACGGCGGCTGCTTCATGGTCATGGCGATCAGCAGCCACAGCACGAACAGGCCGGCCACGACCCAGAATACGGTGGCGTAGTTCTCCTTGGCGGGGAGGTAGACGAAACCGCCCAGCACACCGCCGGCGAAGGCACCGAAGAACTCGCAGCTGTTATAGACACCGACGGCCGTGCCCTTGGCCCCGGCCGGCGCATACTTGGAGATCAGCGAGGGCAGGCTCGCCTCCAGCGTGTTGAAACCGGTGAAGAAGATGAACAGCGCTACGCCGATCGCCCACAGCGAATGATGCGAGGTCGCCAGCAGCACGCAGGCGAACGCCAGCAGCGCGATCGACAGCGAGAAGATCTGCTTCATCTTGCGCCGGGACTCGGCGATGATGATCAAGGGTACCATGAACACGAAGGCGAACAGCATCACCGGCAGGTAGAGCATCCACTGGTTGGTTTGGCTCAACAGGTGAAACTTCGGATCGGCCAGCACCAGCGGCAGCACCACGAACAGCGCCGTCAGCGCCGCATGCAGGATGAACACGCCGGCATCGAGCCGGAGCAGGTTGCCGTCACGCAGCACCTGCCCGAACAGCGCCGGGGTCACCTCCGCATCGCGATGGTGCATCAGCCGCTTCGGCTCGGGCACGACCATGTACAGGAACAGGATGGAGGCGATCGCCAGTACCGCCGTCAGCCAGAATATGCCGGACACGTGGATCCAGCGGTCGAGCAAGGGGCCCAGCACCATCGAGATCGCAAAGGATACGCCGATGGTCATGCCGATCATGGCCATGGCCTTGGTCCGCACTTCCTCGCGCGTCAGATCCGCCGTCAGGGCGATGACCGCCGCCGCCACCGCACCCGAACCCTGGATGACCCGGCCGATCAGCACGCCGGTGATCGTATGCGACATCGCCGCCACCACACTGCCGATGGCGAACAGCAGCATGCCGAAGGCGATGACCGGCTTGCGCCCGATCTTGTCGGACATCATGCCGAACGGAATCTGCAGCAGGGCCTGGGTCAGGCCGTAGGCACCCAGCGCGATACCCACCAACTCCGGGTGCTCTGCTGCGCCCTTCAGGCCATGCGCATAGGTCGAAAACACGGGCAGGATCAGGAACAGGCCCAGCATGCGCAGGCCGAAGATGCCCGCCAGCGAGCTCGCCGCCTTGCGCTCCTCCACGCTCATGGCGGCGCCCGATGATTCTTTTGTTCTCTTTCTCCTCAATTGCTCCTCCTCTCCTTTACGGACCACACGAACAAGTAACCGTTCCCGGCCCCAATCTCAACCCTTGGTCTAGGCCGGCCATTCCCCCGCCCCCTGCCGGACCAGGTCGGGGTTATCACCGCACAGGTCGACGACGGTGGTGGGCACCATACCCCCCCATCCGGCATCGAGCACGACGCAATCATTCCCCCTCAACCCTTCCACGATGAGATCGGGATCGATTTCGGCGGCGTCCTCACCTGCGAACTGCATCGTCGTCGCCACCAGGGGACCACCGATCTCGCCCAGCAGCATGCGGCAGACGGCGTGTTCCGGGATGCGGATGCCCACATCCCGGCGCTTGCCGAAAATGCGGCGCGGCAGGGTCGAGGAGGCCGGCAGGATGAAGGTATACGGACCGGGCAGGTGGCGGCGGACGATGCGATAGGCCGCGTTGTCCATCTTCACGTAGGACGAGGCCTGGGACAGATCGCCACAGACCAGCGACCACAGATGGCGCTCGTCCAGTTGGCGCAAGCGGCGGATATCGCCCTGGGCCTCAAAGGCCTCCGGCGCGCACATCAGGGTATAGGTGGTATCCGTCGGCACGATGGCGAACCGGCCCTGGCGCAGCCACTCCACGGCGAGGCGGACCTGCCGGATCTGCGGCCGTTCCGGATCCAGGCGCAAGCGCTCCACACCCTCCATGGCCATCCTCCCGCTACAGATGCGGGATCAGGCCCTCGATCGCTTTCTTCAGCTGTTGCTGGGGCGACGGAGGGTTCTGCTGCGGGGTGGACTGTGGCGCGGACTTGGGCGCCTGCTGCGGCTGCTCCAGGCCCTTGATCAGGCCGCCCAGGCCCCCGCCCTGCTGCAGGCCCTGGATAATGGTCTGGGCATTGATGTCCGGCCGGATCTGCGGGCTGGCGAACGGGCCGGTGATGACGAGCGGCACCGACAGCCCCTTGCGCGCCGTCACCGTGTCGCCCTGGCCGACGAGGGTGCCGACCAGGGTCGGGTTCACATGGTAATCCAGACTCTTGTGCACCAGATCCACGCTGCCCTTGCCGGTCAGGCGCAGCAGTGGGGAGGCCATGAACAGATCGCTGTTCTTGGCCACGCCGTTGACCAGCACATAGCTGCCGGACAGCTGCGAGAAATCGGTGTTCTGCGGCGTACCGCTGGGCAACACACCACCGAGGCTGCGCAGGGTGGCGGCGATATTGAAGCCGCGCACCATGCCATCGGTCAGTAACACATGGCCGCGGCCGTTCAGTGAGCGTGTGGCATCGGCCGGCAACAGCCCCGTGCCCTTGGTATCGGAATCCATGCGCAGCGTGCCCTCCAGCAGATTGCTGCCGGCCAGCGCCTTCAGCACGGGGCCGATCTGCACACCGCTTAAGCGGGCCGATTCGCTCCACTGGGCCGGATAGGCCTTGACGTTGAGCACCGCGCGTTCGCTGACCTGGCCGCTGGCCAGCTCGAAGCGGAACGGGTTCAGGTCAAACTTGCCCCTGTGGCCAACGAGGCGGGCGCGCAGGTGGTCGAATTCCAGACCCTTCAGCGACAACTGCTCGATCTGCAGCTGGGCATTGACATCCCAGGGCACCAAAAAGCGCAGGTCCGGCTCCACCGCCTTGGGTGCTGCTGCCGGTGCTGCTGCCGGTGCTGCTGCCGGTGCTGCTGCCGGTGCTGCTGCCGGTGCTGCTGCCGGTGCTGCTGCCGGTGCTGCTGCCGGTGCTGCTGCCGGTGCTGCTGCCGGTGCTGCTGCCGGTTGCGGCAGCCATGGATCGGCATGCAGGGTGTTGGCGGCGACCTGCAGGCGCAGGCTGGGCGCACGACCGAGGGTGACGGCGCCGGAGGCCTGCACCAGATCGCCACCCAGCAGCAGCTTCAGATCGCGGATATCGACCTGCTGGGCATGGCCGCTGACGATGGCGCCGAACTTGACCTTCTGCCAGGGGGAGGGATTGCCGGCGTACAGATCCGCGAGCGACGGCACGAGCCCGGCCAGCCAGGTACGGGTCAGCTCGGCGCTGTTCAGCGTGAACTGGTAGGACGGATCCGTCGTCAGATTGCCGAGCTTGCCGTTGGCATCGAGCACATGCTGTCCGTCGACGGCCAGCCCCGCCTGCTCCACCGTCACGGATTGCCCATCGGGCATCTCGATCTTCCATTGCGCCGCCAGGGTAAGCGCCGACTTCAGGCTCGCCTGTCCGGTCGTCACCCTGACCCCATCCGGGCGCTGCTCGACGCGCGCATCGACACCGAGTGCCGCCTGATCCACCGGGCCGAGCTGTGTGGGCCATGCTCCCAACAGCGCCTGATATGGCGCCAGCGCCAGACGATCGATCTTGACATGCGCCTGCAGTGGCAGGCAGGCGGCATCGAGCGCCGCCAGATCGCCGACGGGGCCGATCTTGCCATCGACCGAGAATGGGTCCCCGGACACCTTGCCCGCCAGCTTGAAGGCGAAGGGCTGGTTCAGGCTGACATCATCGACCTGCATGTCGAGATCGCTCAGTTCCACATGGGTGCCGCTCTTGGCATCCGTCCACAAAAGCCGCCCGTGTTGCAGATGGATCGACTGGGCGGTCAGCGCCGCCAGCATGGCATTGCCACCACCCGGCTTTACCGCCGACTGGCCGCCCCCGGCCGCGCCGCCCGCCGGGGCACCACCCAGGCCCTGCCAGTTGCCCGCCCCCATGGCATTGCGCTCCAGCGACAGCGAGAAGCCATCCACCTCGAAGCGCTCGATCTCGACGCGCTTGCTGAACAGCGGCAGCAGCGCCACCTTGATATCCAGGTCGCCGATGGCCGCAAACGGCCGGGACGAGAAGCCGGCCCGGTTGGCCAGACTGACATCCTTGAGGCGCACGCCGATCCACGGGAACAGCGAGGCGTGGATCTCACCGATCGCTACCTGCCGGCCCGTCGCATCCTCGATGGCCTTGGCGATGCGCGGCTTGTAGTGCTCGACATTGATGAACCAGGGCGCCACCAGCAGCGCCACCACCACCAGTGCCAGGATGGCCAGGCTGATCTTGATCGTCCTGCGTATCATCGTCGCATGCTCCTCGTCATCAGCAATTCCGGCAGACTAGCATCTCGGCACCCGCTTTGCCCTAAGCCGCCGGTGGCGCGGGCGCCAGGCTGGGAAACGACGGGGCGATCTCGTCGAAGCGGTGGAACACCCGCGCAGCACCTGCGTCCATCAGGCGCTCGGCCGGCTCCACGCCGAAGGATACGCCCAGCGCCCGCACGCCGGCGGCACGCGCCATCTGCATATCGAAGCAGGCATCGCCGATGACCTGGGTAGCATCTGCACCGACGCCGAGCTCCTGCATGCATTCCAGCACCATGGCCGGGTGCGGCTTCGATGGGCAGCAGTCCGCCGTGCGCCACACCTGGAACAGCGCATGCAGATCGAAGGCGTCGAGCACGCGCAGAAGACCATGGCGGGACTTGCCGGTGACGATGCCCAGCCAGTAGCCCTTGTGGCACAGCGTCGCAAGCCCCTCCCGCACGCCCGCGAAGAGCGCCAGCGACGATTCGGAGGCCACATAGGCATGCCGGTAGCGCGCGAGCACCGCCTGACGCAGGCCATCGTCGAAACCGGGGGCGAGCTGGTCCACGGCGACGGCCAGGGAAAGGCCGATGATGGCGCGCACGGAGGCAGCATCCGGCGCAGCCAGGCCATTATCGGCGAAGGCCGTCTGCATGGAGGTGATGATCTGCTGCTGCGAGTCCACGAGCGTGCCGTCGCAGTCGAAGAGAATCAGTCCGGGATGGTTCATGTTCCGCTCCCCTTGTCCTTGGCATGCGGCTTCGTTTTCAACCAGGCCGAGATCGGCCGGCGCACCTGCCAGTCCAGGGCGCGATTGACGCTCAGCACAGCGGGCTTTCCGGCCAGCCTCACATAGGTGGACACGAGATCGGGGCCCGGCTTTCCAACCAGCAGCTCCAGCATCACCACCCCGTCCGCGGTCTTGACCGTAATGCGGTCGGCATCATCGCCGACGCGCAGCGCGGCATCATGGGCGGGATTGCGGGTGACGATGCGATCCGGGCGCATCGCCGCCAGCGTGCCCAGCATATCCGCCACGGCCTGGCCATCGGCATCCTGCCAGCCCTTTCCGTCCTGCACCTGCCAGGCCTTGCCCCTTTTCACCAGGTGCACCGGCTGCATGCCCGGCCCGGCGGCGCGCAGCACGATGTCCACCGCCCGGGCCGGCACCACCACAGGCCAGGCCGGCATGGCCTGCAGCGCCTGGGGTGGCTGCTGCCAGCGCATCAGGCCCCAGGCACCGATGCCGAGCAGGACGACGACGGTGACCGCCCAGGCAAGCGCTTGCTTCATGCCTGCCCCGGCATGCCGGCACGCTGGCGCCGGCGCAGGACCAGCCAGCGCATGAGCCCGGTGAAGCCGACCAGCAGCGGCAGACCGAACATCCACAGCCCCTTCCAGACCGCGCGCTCGGTGGCACCGACGTCGGTCAGCGGGCGCTGGGTGACGCCGCGCGAGCGCAGGGCGATCAGCGCATCGTCATGGGCCAGCCAGTCGATCATGTTCAGCGCCAGGCTGGCGGCATCGCCGCTGAACAGCTGATCATCCAGCAAGCCGGGAGAGCCGACGACGATGATGCGGCTGTCGGTGGACTTCGTCCGGGGTGCTGCGACTGCCACACCCTGCGGCGGCGCCACGCTGGCGCTGGCCGGGCCGTCGACGGCCAGTGCCAGTATGGAACGCACGAAGGTGACGCCGGTGAAGCGTTGCACCAGCGGCACCAGCGGATTGATGTCGAACGGGGGGCCGGCCTGCAGCGCCGACTGACCGGAGCTCTGCAGCAGCACCTGGCGATGGCTGTCGCCGGCGTCTCCGGCCCAGGCCAGCGGCGACACGAACGGCAGCGACACCACGCTCAGGCCACGCGTGACGGGATTGGTGCGGTTGATGTCCCGGATCTCGGGGATGAAGGGGTAATCGACATAGCTGCGCCCGTCCGGCGTATTGATGGTAATACGCGAGGCGCGCGTATCGAGCACCAGCCCCGGCTCGACGGCCACTCCCATGCCCTTGAGCCAGGCATGGGCGTCGGGCTTGATCGGGCGCACCGTAAAGCCCGCCGCCAGATCGGGCTTGGCATTGCCGGTGAGGATCAACAGGCCGCGGCCGGAGAGCCGGAACTGGTCGAGCAGGTAGCGGGCCCGATCGCTCGGCGGCTGCTCAAAACCGTCGACCAGAAGCACCTGCACGTCGGCGGGGATCGTCGCATCCGGCTTATCCAGCGGCACGTCGACCAGGTCGTAATCGTCGCCGACCAGCTGGGAGAAACCATGCAGGGCAGAAAGCGGGGAGGCGCCGAAGCCTGAGACCACGCCGAGCTTGATCTTCCCCTTGCCGGTCAGCGCCTTGATCTTGCTCGTCAGCAGATACTCGAAGCCCTGCTCGCCCTGCACCACCGGGATCACCGCCTTCTTGTCCAGGTATTCGACGACGACGGCGAGATAGCCCTGCCTGATCTGGGCCTTGTCGTTTTCGATCGCCTGCACCTGGATGCGGGGAACGCGCAGTGCGGCCAGGGCGGCGGCCGTGTTCGCATCGGCATCCGGGTCGACCATCTCGAATGCAACCTTACCGTGGCCGGCCTCGTGATAGGCGCGCAGCTCATCAGCGATGAAGCGGCGCAGGCGCCCATAGGGCTGCGGCAGATTCCGGGTCACATAGGCGCGGATCATGATCGGCTCGTTCAACTCGGCCAGTACCGCCCGCGTGGAGGGCGACAACGTATGGATATGCCCGTCGGTCGCATCCCAGCGCAGCTGCGTCATCTGTGCGGCGAAGGCGAGCACGATGCAGCCAGCCAGCGACAGGGCCAGCGTGGCCAGCGCCCGCCGCCTCAGCCTCGGCCGCCGATCCTGGGGCTTGGCTGCGGGATCCGTCACGACCACTTCCGCCGCTCGAGCTGGAATCTCGCCAACCCCAGGAAGGCCACGGCCAGCGCCAGCATGAAGGTGGCATCGCCGAGGGTAATCACCCCGCGCGCCATGGACTGGTAACGATTGACCGGGTTGACCAGCGTCAGCCAGTCCTGCATCGCCGGCGAGAGCTGCGGCGCGGCCTGCCCGAGCAGGAAGAAGAACAGCAGCATGGCGAAGCCGAGCACATAGGCGACGACGGCATTACCGGTCAGCGCCGAGGCGAACAGGGCGATGGCGCCGTAAGCGCCGGCCAGCAGCAGCGCCCCGAGGTAGCCGGCCATGACCGCACCCCCATCGACATTGCCGAGCAGCGACAGGCTGGCCGGATAGACGAGGGTCAGGGCCAGCAGCAGCGCCAGCTGCAGCAGCACCGCCAGGAACTTGCCGATGACGATCTCCGATTCGCGCACCGGCAGCGTTGCCAACAGCTCGAAGGTGCCGGCATGCCGCTCCTCGGCCAACAGGCGCATGGTCAGCGCCGGGATGAAGAACATGAACAGCATCGGCAGCACATGGAAATAGCTGCGCATATCAGCCTGGCCGACGAGGAACAGCGTGTTGCCGAAGAAGAAACCCGAGGCCAGCAGGAAGGCGACGGCGACGACATAGCCCATCGGCGTGTCGATGCTCTGGCGCCATTCCTTCCAGACGATGGCGAGCACCCGCTTCATGGCCGCCCCCCCGTCATGCGCCGGAACACGTCCTCCAGCGTCGCCGCCTGCGGTGTCATCTCGACGATCGTTACCCCGGCCTCCACGGCGGCCCGGAAGGCCGATTCGGCCAGCAACACCCCGGTATCGGCATGCTGCAGCACCAGGGCATCCTCATCAACCGCCTGCACGCTCACATCCGGCAGCCGGGCCGTGAGGGCGCGCAGCACCGCCTCGGCATCCCCCATGAGGCGCAGCCGCAGCACCGTGCCGCCCCGCATGCGGCCGGCCAGCTCGGCCGGGGTGCCGATGGCGCGCAGCTGCCCGTGGTCGATGATCATGATGCGGTCGCATGCCGCCTGCACCTCGGATAGCACATGCGAGGACAGCAGCACCGTCTTGTGTTCGCCGATGCGGCGGATCAGGCGGCGCACCTCGACGATCTGGTTCGGATCCAGGCCGGTGGTCGGCTCGTCCAGGATCAGGCATTGGGGATCGTGCAGCATGCTGGCGGCAAGGCCGACGCGCTGGCGATAGCCCTTGGACAGCGTCTCCACACGCCGAAGCCAGACCTCCTCCAGCCCGCACAGCGTCGCCACCTCATGCAGCCGTTCCCTGAGCGTGGCGGCGGATAGATTGTGCATGCGACCGATGAAACAGAGATGCGAACGCACATCGAGATCCGTGTAGGACGGTGCGTTCTCCGGCAGGTAGCCGATGATGCGACGGATGCCCAGGGTATCGTCGAGTGGAATGCCGGCCACGCTGGCTACGCCTGAGGAGGGCGGCAGGAATCCGGTCAGCATCTTCAGCGTCGTGGACTTGCCGGCGCCATTGGGGCCGAGCAGGCCCATGACCTCGCCCTTCCGCACATGGAAGGAGAGATCGCCGACGGCCATCTGATGGCCGTAATAACGGCTCAGTCGCTCAGCAACAATCATGCGCAGGCGATATTAGGTCATCCCCCCCGATGGTCAATGCCGGAAAGCATCAGGCGACGGCGTGCAGCCTCGCCATCGCCGATTCGATCTCGGTGCGGGCCGCGCGCGCTTTATCGAGTTTGTCCTCGACCTCGGCGACCACCGGTGCCGGGGCGTTGGCGCGGAAGTTCGCATTGCCCAGCTTGCCCTCGAAGGCGGCGATGTCCTTGTCCAGCCTCGTCTGCTGTTTGGCCAGGCGCGCCAGCTCCTCGCCCACGTCGACGAGCCCGGCCAGCGGCAGGAACAGCGTGGCCCCGTCCAGCGGCATCACCGCCGCCCCGTCGATCTCCGCCCCGGCCTCCAGCCAGTCCAGCCTTTCCAGGCGCGCCAGGTTGCCGATCAGCGCCAGGTGCGCCGACAGATCGGCGCGTATCCCCGCCCCGCAGGCCACCGCCGCCACGATGCGCCGGCCCGGGCTGACGTTCATCTCCCCCCTGACCGAGCGTACGGCCGCGATCAGATCCTTGGCGTGGCGCATGCGCCGTGCCGCCTCCAGCATGTCGGCGGACATCTGTTTCGGCTCCGGCCAGGCGTCGGTGACCAGCCTCGCCTCGGGGCCGTGCAGCTCCTGCCAAAGCGTCTCGGAGATGAAGGGACAGAACGGGTGAAGCAGGCGCAGCCAGCCCTCGAGTGCGGTGAGCATGACCACCTGCGTTTCGCGCTTGGCCGCCGCATCCTCGCCGTACAGGGAGACCTTGGCCGCCTCCACGTACCAGTCGCAGTAGGTGCCCCAAATGAAGTTGTACAGGGCGGAAGCCGCCTCGTTGAAGCGATAATCGGCGAGGGCTGCGTGCACCTCGCGGGCGCAGGTGTCGAGCTCGACCAGTATCCAGCGGTTGACGTCGCTCTGGGGCACGAAGGCGTCATCGGGCCGCGCATCGTCCCGGTTCATGAACACGAAGCGCGCGGCGTTCCATATCTTGTTCATGAAGTTGCGATAGGACTCGATGCGCTTCTCGTCGAGCTTGACGTCCCGGCCCTGCGTGGCCATCGCCGCCAGCGTGAAGCGCAACGCGTCGGCACCGTAGCTGTCGATCATCTTCAGCGGATCGATGACATTGCCCTTGGACTTGCTCATCTTCTGGCCCTGCGCGTCGCGGATCAGGGCATGGATGTAGACGTCACGGAACGGCACCTGGCCGGTGAACTTCAGGCCCATCATGATCATGCGGGCGACCCAGAAGAAGATGATGTCGAAGCCGGTGACCAGCACGTTCGTCGGGTAGAACCGGGCCAGCTCCTCGGTCTGCTCCGGCCAGCCCAGGGTCGAGAACGGCCACAGCCCCGAGGAGAACCAGGTGTCCAGCACATCCTCGTCCTGGCGGATAGCGGTGGACCCGCAGCCGCCGCAGCGCTCGGGGGTCCCGCGCGCCACCGTCACATGCGTGCAGTCGGCGCAGTACCAGGCGGGTATGCGGTGGCCCCACCACAACTGGCGGGAGATGCACCAGTCCTGGATGTTGCGCATCCATTCGAAATAGGTCTTCTGCCAGTGCTCGGGCACGAAGCGGATGCGCCCGTCCTCGACGGCCGCGATGGCCGGCTCCGCCAGCGCCTTGATGGCCACATACCACTGATCGGTCAGGTAGGGCTCGAGCACCGCGTGCGAGCGGTCGCCGCGACCCACCTGATGGGTATGATCCTCGACCATATGCAGCAGCCCCGCCGCATCCAGGTCGGCGACGATATGTTCGCGCGCCTCGTAGCGCTCCATGCCGCGGTAGCGCTCGGGCACCGCATCGATGTCCAGCAGGTGCGCCCGGGAATCGAGGATGTTCAGCAGCGGCAGATCGTGGCGCCTGCCGACCTCGTAGTCATTGAAATCATGGGCCGGGGTGATCTTCACACAGCCGGTGCCGAACTCGGGGTCGACGTAGGTATCGGCGATGACCGGGATGGTGCGCCCGGTCAGCGGCAACACAAGCTGTTTGCCGATCAGGTCCCGGTAGCGTTCATCCTCGGGGTGCACGGCCACGGCCGCATCGCCGAGCAAGGTCTCCGGGCGCGTGGTGGCGACGATGACATGGCGGGATTCGTCGCCCACGAGCGGGTAGCGAATATGCCAGAAATGCCCCCGCTCCTCCTCGTGCTGCACCTCGAGATCGGAGACCGCCGTCTCCAGCACCGGGTCCCAGTTGACCAGACGCTTGCCTCGGTAGATCAGGCCCTCCTCAAACAGGCGCACGAACACCTCGCGCACGGCGTCCGACAGCCCCTCGTCGAGCGTAAAGCGCTCGCGGGACCAATCGCAGGAGGCGCCGAGACGCTTCAACTGCCCGACGATGGTGCCGCCGGAGTGCTCCTTCCATGCCCACACGCGATTCAGGAAGCGCTCGCGGCCCAGCTCGCGGCGGTGTTCGCCCTCTTGGTCCAGCAGGCGCTCGACCACCATCTGCGTGGCGATGCCGGCATGGTCGGTGCCGGGCTGCCACAGCACCGGCTTGCCCTGCAGGCGCTGCCAGCGAATCAGGATATCCTGCAGCGTATAGGAGAAGGCATGGCCCATATGCAGCGAACCGGTGACGTTCGGCGGCGGGATGACGACGCAGTAGCCCTCGCCATCGCCGGGACGGGGGCTGAACGCATCCGAGTTCAGCCATTGTTCGCCCACGGCGGGCTCGACCGCCTGCGGGTCGTAGGTTTTCGCAAGTTCCGGGGCCGGCATCGTCATTTCTGGGATCCTGTATCCTGGTTATTTGTGCGCGCGTCGATGAAGGCGCCCAACCGTATGGCCAGCGCCATGCGGATCATCTCGGGCAGCTGCTCGGCCATGGCCGAGCACACGTCGTCGGTAACCTGGTCGACCAGTGCCTGCACATCGGCCTCATCCCAGGCCGGCTCCGGCGCCTCGGCGACGGTGTCTTCGGGCGCCTCATGGGGCGCCAATACGGGGACGATCTCCGGTTCCATGTCCATCCCGGGCTGCGCCTCATACGCAGGCCCAGGCTCCGGCATGGCGGCGCTCTCCGGCTCGCCCGATTCGGGCATCTCCATGGCCTGGCGCATGGCCTGCTCCGCCTCCCCGGTTTCATCCATCGCATCGCCCCCGGCCTCACCGCCCATAGCCAGCGGCAACGACGGCTGATCATCGACCATCATGGCATCGGTGAGCACGAACAGTCGCGAGGCCTGCGCCCCGGGCTCATCCCCGGGCGGTTCGTCCACCTGCCGCTCCTGTGCCGGCTCGGCCGCATCCGCAGCCCCATCGGCACCTGCCTCATCCGCACCGACATGCGCATGCCCTGCCTCGACCTCGTTGTCGAGCACCTCGAAGAAATGGGGTGTCGGGGCATCATGGCGGGGTGGGGATTCCGGCTCGCCGACCGTCGGCGACACCGCTTCGGGATCATCGTTGCGGCCCTCGCCCTCCCTCAACAAGCGGTCGAGGCTGGCAAGAATCTCGTCGATGCTGGGTTCGTCGGCCATGTGCGCATGCTACGTGCCGGACCGGCCTTGGGCAAAGCCTAGGCGCGGCGGGTAGGGCCACCCAGATATGCCGGTTCGAGGCCCATGTCGCGGTAGGTGCGGAAGCGCTCGCGCGCCGCCTGTTTCAGGCCCTCATCCCAGCCATCGACGAAATCGACGATATGCGCGAAGCCCTCGACGTCGGGGGGAACCTCCAGGCCGCCGTTGATCAGCACCTCGGGGGCGTTGTCACGCGCCACCGACAATGCCAGCAGGATCGGCTGCGCCGCATCCTCGTCAGCATTGCCACGGGCAACACCGTGCGCCAGGAAGGATTCCGGACGGATCGTCCACAGCCGCTCATCGAGCCTTTGCATGAAGTCGGCATCCGGGCACAGCACCAGCACATGCGGGATCAGCCGGCCGCGCCTGAGCAGCAGTCGGGCGATGCCGTCCACCCGGTCGGGCTCTGCCAACAGCTCAAAATGGACGCGGGTTTCCACGCTTGATCCTCCAGCTTTGCGTCACCCAGACCAGGGCGGCCACCGACAATACCGGTGCCAGCACCTGCGCCGTGGAAGGCTGCATATGGTAACCGGTGCCGAGCACCGCCGCCTCCACCATCAGCAGCACGGCCGGCACCCGCCAGCCCCAGGGGCTTTCGGCCCAGCCGGCCACCGCAGGGTGGGCGGACCAGCGCCAGCATGCCGCCATGCTGCCGAATCCCAGAATCAGCCCCGTGACTACGTCGAGGGGGAAATGCACGCCGCCGTAGATGCGCCCGTAGGCGGCGACGAGGAACAGCGCCACACCCATCCATGCCTTCCAGGTCCGCGCCCCCCACAGGCACAGGCAGAGCATGGCCATGGTGCCGTCGGTGGTCGCGTGTCCGGACGGGAAGCTGTGCGCGGTCAGCGCCGCCCCCAGCACATGCACATGTTCGAACACGGCGGGCGGCCTGGGCCTGTCGCAAGCATGCTTCAACACCCGGGCCCGCCGCCCGGACAGCACGGAGGCCGAAAGGCCGGGCCGGCCCGCCGCGATCCAGTCGCGGACGTCGAACCAGTGCGTCGAACGCAGCGCCTCGGCGACGCGCTCGTCGGTGTGCTCGGCGTAGAAGACGTGACTGTCGAGGTCGCCGCAGCTCGCGACGGTCGAGAGCGGCAGGGCGGGGATTCGCACCGGCGCCCCCGCCGGGGGGCCCATGCGGGCGACCGGGCCGTGCTTGGAACGCAGCTGCGGGGCGCGCTCCATGAGCTCCGGCCACGCGGCGCAGCCTGCCGCGCCGCTCGAGCCCTCCCGTGCACGCGCGACCCGGCGCACTT
>OFHG01000052.1_pt1 | contig 53073 bp, 46 predicted proteins | sample 1521931 | NCBI WGS metagenome assembly OFHG01 (sample SAMEA2468438, study PRJEB22500) | soil metagenome | biome: Glassland; feature: Farmland; material: Clay | place: Australia | collected 2013-01-31 | depth 0.55 m
CCCCCCCACCATGCCACGATGGTCCACAAATTTGATGCGTTTGCGCAGGAACAGGATGGCGTCGGCCTTTATCACAAAATCATGAAACCAGGCGCAATCCGTCCTGGAGAACACGAGAGCAATGCCATTGCGATGGTGGTGCATTTTTTCCAGCCATGCCGGCGTGTGCCTGCCATAGGGCGGGTTCAGCCAGACGCGCCCGCTCCAGGGCTGTTTCAATCCGTCCTCATACTCTGAATACCGCCGCCTGGCCGGTATCCAATCAATCCCGGCTGGAGGTTGGCATGGGTCGAGATCGAATTGCAATCCCAGGCGCTCGAATATCCAGGGAGGCGTATACCATTCGACCGAACCTATTTTGTCATGTGTAAATCCTGCGGCTTTCATTCGATTATCATCCTCACAATAGCGTCGCGATACACATACGCCAGATCGGTCCACTGTGAGGCGGCAATATGGCGGAGCGCGTCGCGAATATGAGCGCCGTCCGAATCGGATCGGACGGATGACGGGAAGGGAGCGCCATGGATAAGAATGGCCATGTGCAATCGATCAATGCGCACCTCTACCGGGAGGTGCATCCACACCCACGACATCGGTGCCAGCTCGAGCGACAGGCATGCTGTGCGGGTAGCGTTCATGGTTGTGTGATCAGCGTGATAATGGCGTCTCGATAATCGTGTGGTAGGCGAGTCCACGGCAATTGCGCCAACGCAGTCAAGCTGTCGCGCAAAACCCATCCTATGGCGTCGTCTGGCAGCCCGTCCGGACGTGTAGCTCTTCCGGTAAATACCGCCAAATACAGCCAGTCCACACGCACCTCATGCGAGAAGCGCGGCCATGCCCAGCGCATTGGGATGACCTCTATCTGTGCCGGGGCATCCACCGAATTGATATTCACGCGCCCTTCCCCCCTATGTACACCATGATCACATAGATCCACAGCGCCAGCGTACTGCCGGCAGCGATGCCGATCAGCGCATCACATACGATCAGCGGTGCGTTAGTACGCATGCAGCGGCGCAGCGCGCGGTAGTAGCTGATTGAACGGGTATCGAGTTGGTTTTGTTTGGCCGGGCGGGACCTGCTTGGCGTGATCATCGATATCTCCCCTGTATTCCAGTGACGACGTCGCCCCTATCGTAAGCGGTGGGCCGCCCTATCGCGTTAGGGCGGCACTATGCAGGGGAACATCCGCACCCCGTGAGGGGTAGCCTCGATGAGGCAGGCCGCAAAGCGGAGTACCGGGGGGGGTCGATGTCCAGAGCGATTTTATCTGGCTGGGCGGCTCACAAAAAAAAGGGACAACAGCGGGAGCTGTTGTCCCTTCACGATCCGCCAGGATCGTGACCACCAACGGAGGGATGATGGCCACGTCCAGATACTATCTCATCCGCGAATCGAAGTCACTGTTTGTTTTTCATGGGAATTCCGCCCGCCAATTTGACCAGCCACTGAACATTGGTCTCGAGCACTGCCAACCGTTCCGCCTGTTGTTGGGCATGGATATAGATAGATCGTCGCAATGACGCGAACGAGATAGCCACTATACCCAGCGTCAGCAGTACCATCACCTGGTCTGTGCTCATGCGATGCGCTCTCCCTCGATGGTTCTCGCTCGATGATACCCTGATAGGGCGCTGGGTGCGGCTGTTGAGCTGGTACCATGCCGCCCGGTGAGCTGGTCAAACTCCCATGCCGCATAATCCGTGGCGCTGCAATACACCGACACGTTCCAGCCATCGCCCGCCGCCTTCGCGGCAGCGCACTTCTGGGCGTCTGTCATTGGCACCCCTACCATCGAGGCTGTGCCCTGAATAACGCCTGACGCGACGCCTCCGGCCGCCTGGACGGCACCGGCAGTCAATTGCTGGGCCGCGCCAAAAATGCCTTTTTTCCAGATCCAAAACAGGACGCCGACCGCCACGACGCCACCGGCAATATACGGAGCATTTCTACGCGTGATTCGCATGGTCCTCTTCACTCCTGTCAGCTTTTGCGCAGCGCCGATGAAATTGCCGTTGCCATTTTCTCGCCTGACCGGCCTACCACATAGCCGCCCAGACCCAGTTTCAGCAGCCCCCACATATCAGGCGGGATCGCAAGCGCGGCCAGGTGCGCCGCGAACAGAGAATTGACATAGGGCACGATGATATAGTTGTTCATGATGATAAAAACAAATACCAGCATCGTGATCGGGCGCCACGTGGAGGTGATGGCATGTTCGCTCTTCGCCTCCGCGGTTCATCCCCGCGCATGCGGGGAACACACGCGCTGCGGCAGGCTCATAGCGTCCCAGCGCGGTTCATCCCCGCGCATGCGGGGAACACGGCAATGAGGTGCCAGGGCCAGGTGCTGGATTCGGTTCATCCCCGCGCATGCGGGGAACACGCGTGAGTTGTTGATTCGCCATGGTGCTAGGCCGGTTCATCCCCGCGCATGCGGGGAACACCGGGCATCGGCCCGCTGTAGCGCCTGGCGTCCCGGTTCATCCCCGCGCATGCGGGGAACACCTCGGTGCCGTGCCGCGCACCGCATCAATAATCGGTTCATCCCCGCGCATGCGGGGAACACGACTGCAACTGAGCTGCTCGCGTGGCGATATCCGGTTCATCCCCGCGCATGCGGGGAACACAGTGGTCGTTTGCCCGTGATAGCACGACGAGTCGGTTCATCCCCGCGCATGCGGGGAACACTCAGACCTCCTATGCCAGAAAAAGCTGCTGGTCGGTTCATCCCCGCGCATGCGGGGAACACGTCGGCAACCACCGCCAGACGCATATGGTCGGCGGTTCATCCCCGCGCATGCGGGGAACACTTGAGGGCGGCGATCAGGGCGGGCATCACGTCCGGTTCATCCCCGCGCATGCGGGGAACACGCCACGGAGAATCCGTTCAGTGGACGCCACAGCGGTTCATCCCCGCGCATGCGGGGAACACGGGTTCAGCCATACGCGCCCGCTCCAGGGTTGCGGTTCATCCCCGCGCATGCGGGGAACACACCTGGCCGCAGCGGGCACATGAAACGATGGACGGTTCATCCCCGCGCATGCGGGGAACACGGCCATCGAAACGCGGCGGGCTTCCGCGTGAACGGTTCATCCCCGCGCATGCGGGGAACACTCCGGGTCCACCCACATGCGGCGGTACAGGTACGGTTCATCCCCGCGCATGCGGGGAACACCATATATTGACGGGGCGGGCTATTGGGTGGATCGGTTCATCCCCGCGCATGCGGGGAACACAGCACCTCGTTATATAACAGCGGAATATGGGCCGGTTCATCCCCGCGCATGCGGGGAACACGCTGCCATCGCCGTCTCCGGCCGGCATCAGCTCGGTTCATCCCCGCGCATGCGGGGAACACAACTCAGGCGGAACATAAAAAAGGTGATTTAACGGTTCATCCCCGCGCATGCGGGGAACACCTGCCATCGCCGTCTCCGGCCGGCATCAGTTCCGGTTCATCCCCGCGCATGCGGGGAACACATACGTAGCTCCGCACTGGAAAAATGCGTTGACGGTTCATCCCCGCGCATGCGGGGAACACTAGAACAGTTGGTCGCTGGTGATTATATCCGCCGGTTCATCCCCGCGCATGCGGGGAACACAAACCGGGGAGATCATTACCCATGGGAAACGCCGGTTCATCCCCGCGCATGCGGGGAACACTGAGTGCCGGAATGTTCGGCCTTCGCATAAAAACGGTTCATCCCCGCGCATGCGGGGAACACCACATACGCTGGCGTCGTCTACGTATCCGTTGCGGTTCATCCCCGCGCATGCGGGGAACACTTTGTCATAGGTCGAAAACTGCAACGCATCGGCGGTTCATCCCCGCGCATGCGGGGAACACCTGCACGGAGTCCAGCTCCACGTTGTGGATGTGCGGTTCATCCCCGCGCATGCGGGGAACACGGAGTCCACCGCCTTGGCCATATAGGTGCCGGGCGGTTCATCCCCGCGCATGCGGGGAACACCTGCAGGAGAGCGATCAGCTCCAGGCGCAAGGCGGTTCATCCCCGCGCATGCGGGGAACACACGATCGCTGCGGTGGTCGGGAACAACTGGAACGGTTCATCCCCGCGCATGCGGGGAACACTCCTCAGCTCTTCGCCCTCCAAGCCTGCCTGCCGGTTCATCCCCGCGCATGCGGGGAACACACTGGGTCCGAGCTTTGGCGACAGGATGCACTCGGTTCATCCCCGCGCATGCGGGGAACACGTATACCGCGTATCGTTTGAAGTCGAGAAGGACGGTTCATCCCCGCGCATGCGGGGAACACAGCGCCGTGATGGATACGCCCTATGGTATTGGCGGTTCATCCCCGCGCATGCGGGGAACACGGCCGAGCGGTAGCGAGGTCGCGCTTGAGCGCCGGTTCATCCCCGCGCATGCGGGGAACACTGGGTCGTCTGCATAGTGAAACCATTCAATGGCGGTTCATCCCCGCGCATGCGGGGAACACTCGCGAAATCCCTCGGGATCAGCGCCGATGAACGGTTCATCCCCGCGCATGCGGGGAACACGTAAGCCGGTCCCACGCCACAAGCAGCTCCGCCGGTTCATCCCCGCGCATGCGGGGAACACGCTAGGGACCAATAGAATGTTCGCGCCCCCGTCGGTTCATCCCCGCGCATGCGGGGAACACACGAGCCCCATGGTCAGCACCTTGTCGTAGTTCGGTTCATCCCCGCGCATGCGGGGAACACGATAATCGGGAGTACGGTCGCCAGGTCGGTACCGGTTCATCCCCGCGCATGCGGGGAACACTCGACAATAACTGGCGCCCCACCACCGCCGAACGGTTCATCCCCGCGCATGCGGGGAACACGTGACAATTGCCGATGTCGTTTGCGCGGTAGGACGGTTCATCCCCGCGCATGCGGGGAACACTTGACCGATCGGTTTCCGCTGGAGTCCACCGCCGGTTCATCCCCGCGCATGCGGGGAACACGCTGGAGACGGCGACCCGCGACGACCTGGAGGCGGTTCATCCCCGCGCATGCGGGGAACACCACCACGTCTGCGCCCATCCGTCGCGCGGCTACGGTTCATCCCCGCGCATGCGGGGAACACCCTGTCACCTCTTGCTGTTGTTTCGTTCAACGCGGTTCATCCCCGCGCATGCGGGGAACACTTACTCATGTGAAGAGATAAGCCCCAGGGGTACGGTTCATCCCCGCGCATGCGGGGAACACGCGAATACCGACTGGCGCTGTCCCAGCGTCGACGGTTCATCCCCGCGCATGCGGGGAACACTCTCGTTGGAACTATTTTCCGGCCATACGCAGCGGTTCATCCCCGCGCATGCGGGGAACACCTCTTCGATCGCGGTGTATTTATGGCCATAGTCCGGTTCATCCCCGCGCATGCGGGGAACACGCCCGTCCGCAGGATGAGATGGAGAGCAGGTCCGGTTCATCCCCGCGCATGCGGGGAACACTGTGCAAAGAGGCGTCGCCGCAGGTTGTGATGCGGTTCATCCCCGCGCATGCGGGGAACACAGCCAACAGCGGGCACGGTTTTTCGTGCAGGTCGGTTCATCCCCGCGCATGCGGGGAACACGGCAGTCAATTGCTGGGCCGCGCCAAAGATGCCGGTTCATCCCCGCGCATGCGGGGAACACGGTCTCGAGTTGGTTTTGTGCGGCCGGGCGGGACTTGCGGTTCATCCCCGCGCATGCGGGGAACACGAAGCGGGAGACCCTGGTGAGGCTCTAGATATTGGTTCATCCCCGCGCATGCGGGGAACACCGACATGTGCCAGATACAGAGGGAAGTTCAAGCCGGTTCATCCCCGCGCATGCGGGGAACACCTTCGTCGCCAGATCGGGTGCCTGGATGATCGCGGTTCATCCCCGCGCATGCGGGGAACACCCGAAGCTCAGCCCTAACCGCAACGCGGTCGTGCGGTTCATCCCCGCGCATGCGGGGAACACTGGGCCGTTGCCGCTCATTCGCTCACCTGCCACGGTTCATCCCCGCGCATGCGGGGAACACTCCAATTTCGTTGGAATAGCTATGTTGGTGTCCGGTTCATCCCCGCGCATGCGGGGAACACCCGCCATCATGGCCGCTCATTTTGAACGCCGCCGGTTCATCCCCGCGCATGCGGGGAACACAACTAGAGGAACTGAAACGTGAAAACCTGTCGCGGTTCATCCCCGCGCATGCGGGGAACACGCGGCCTGCAATAGTTGGCGAAGCGCATCAGCGCGGTTCATCCCCGCGCATGCGGGGAACACCTCACCGAACATTTCTCCCTCACCGAACTGACCGGTTCATCCCCGCGCATGCGGGGAACACCTCGTTCGAGGGCGAGATCACCTAACGGCCCGCGGTTCATCCCCGCGCATGCGGGGAACACCGACGTTTTATATAGATCGTCCATGGCGCTCTCCGGTTCATCCCCGCGCATGCGGGGAACACTGAGGGATGAAACCGATCACCTGCGCCAGGGTCAGGTTCATCCCCGCGCATGCGGGGAACACGGCCAGCAGCCACGCCGCATAGTCGTCCACCGCGGTTCATCCCCGCGCATGCGGGGAACACGTCAGCCCGCGCACCGGGTTGAGGCCGAGCAGCGGTTCATCCCCGCGCATGCGGGGAACACTTGCCCCGGCCGCTGCGATTGGGGTGGTTACTCGGTTCATCCCCGCGCATGCGGGGAACACTTCGTGCGGGTAAGACCCAGGCGGTGATGCGGCGGTTCATCCCCGCGCATGCGGGGAACACGGCATGGCTTCGAAATGCCAACTAAATGCCAGCGGTTCATCCCCGCGCATGCGGGGAACACGCTATTGCATTGGACGTGATTGTTGCGCCCGACGGTTCATCCCCGCGCATGCGGGGAACACTTCTTCCCGCCCACCATCGCCATCATTCCGATCGGTTCATCCCCGCGCATGCGGGGAACACTTCAGGCCCTTGCTCGCCTCCTCTAGGGCGGACGGTTCATCCCCGCGCATGCGGGGAACACACGCTCGGAGACATTCGCGTTCCTGGCGGCGTTCGGTTCATCCCCGCGCATGCGGGGAACACGAGTAGTTCGGTGAGTTCGTCCATGCGAATCTCCGGTTCATCCCCGCGCATGCGGGGAACACCTTATAGGCCGCTTCTGACTTGACCAATATCGCGGTTCATCCCCGCGCATGCGGGGAACACCTAGAGCCTTCTTCCCCCGTTTCGGCGGGGGGCGGTTCATCCCCGCGCATGCGGGGAACACTCCGCCAGACCTGACAGTTCCGAAAACCGTTCCGGTTCATCCCCGCCCATGCGGGGAACCCGTCCGCAATTTCCGCCCCGCCCCACCCCACCCACGGTTCATCCCCGCGCATGCGGGGAACACAAAACGACAGCACCATAATCATTATTTTGGAGCGGTTCATCCCCGCGCATGCGGGGAACACAAGCGCCAGTAGACGAATTCAAACGAGACCAACGGTTCATCCCCGCGCATGCGGGGAACACATACGAACGCCATTCACGATGCATAAAATCCAGCGGTTCATCCCCGCGCATGCGGGGAACACGCGGAAATTTAAACGTGGACCGTTCAGCGTTTCGGTTCATCCCCGCGCATGCGGGGAACACGTCCGTCCGCAGGATGAGATGGAGAGCGAATCCGGTTCATCCCCGCGCATGCGGGGAACACAACAGCATTCGCAGCAGACGCATCGGCGGCCGCGGTTCATCCCCGCGCATGCGGGGAACACTGCGCCAACGCAGTCAAGCTGTCGCGCAAAACCGGTTCATCCCCGCGCATGCGGGGAACACTCGCCAGCGGCAGCGGCCGTGGTGCAGGTGACGCGGTTCATCCCCGCGCATGCGGGGAACACTCACGGAGTTCAGCGTTGAGCGCGGCTATTGCCGGTTCATCCCCGCGCATGCGGGGAACACCGTCCAGCCGCCGAAGTCGTCGCGCTGGCCTGGCGGTTCATCCCCGCGCATGCGGGGAACACCGGCTTGCCGTCGTGTTTCAGCGGGCTCAATACGGTTCATCCCCGCGCATGCGGGGAACACATCTAACTTGATAAAAATCATCGTCTCATTCCCGGTTCATCCCCGCGCATGCGGGGAACACGTCGGGATCTCCGCCGATGGCAGTGTTGGCGGCGGTTCATCCCCGCGCATGCGGGGAACACATGATCGCCGCTTGCAGATTCGCGCGTGACGCCGGTTCATCCCCGCGCATGCGGGGAACACCACTGTGATCGTATGGCGTTCTAAATCGATGTCGGTTCATCCCCGCGCATGCGGGGAACACTGCATCCAGGAAGGCAACTGGTGCCACATCAGCGGTTCATCCCCGCGCATGCGGGGAACACTCTGCGGAATACGACGACGCGCTTGTTACAATCGGTTCATCCCCGCGCATGCGGGGAACACTCACATTCAAATAGGATTGCTATGGCTATCAAACGGTTCATCCCCGCGCATGCGGGGAACACGCGAAATCGTCACCGTCGCCAGCTGGTGGAGTCGGTTCATCCCCGCGCATGCGGGGAACACTGTCTGTGCGGAGACAACGACCGGAGCAGCGGCGGTTCATCCCCGCGCATGCGGGGAACACCCCGGATCGCCGACCTGGATCGAGACCGTCGGCGGTTCATCCCCGCGCATGCGGGGAACACGACGATTGCATTCACGGTGTTGTCAACTGGCGAGGTTCATCCCCGCGCATGCGGGGAACACCGCAACGGCTATTCATTCACGCTGGAGCAAGACGGTTCATCCCCGCGCATGCGGGGAACACGAGGCGGATATTCGACCAGCGATGAGCGGCGCCGGTTCATCCCCGCGCATGCGGGGAACACTGTCTGTGCGGAGACAACGACCGGAGCAGCGGCGGTTCATCCCCGCGCATGCGGGGAACACATCCGCGCTGTAGCTAATTTGATTCGTCCGCGCGGTTCATCCCCGCGCATGCGGGGAACACGAACACCGAGCCGCCCAGAGGGTTGTAGAAGCCGGTTCATCCCCGCGCATGCGGGGAACACCCGGGCCCGAACCCCTTCCAGTTCGGCACGTCCGGTTCATCCCCGCGCATGCGGGGAACACGGCGTTCGTGTTGAACCTGGCGCCGGCCTACACGGTTCATCCCCGCGCATGCGGGGAACACCCGCGTGGAGATCTGCAGCGACGCCGTGGCCGCGGTTCATCCCCGCGCATGCGGGGAACACGGATAGGCGTGGAGTCGGCAGGACTCGAACCGCGGTTCATCCCCGCGCATGCGGGGAACACAACCGGCCATCGACTACGCCACGAAGAATTTCCGGTTCATCCCCGCGCATGCGGGGAACACGTCGGCTGGAGCGGCCTTGTTAGCGCAACACACGGTTCATCCCCGCGCATGCGGGGAACACAAAACGCAACGCCTCAACCTTAGTACCAAACACGGTTCATCCCCGCGCATGCGGGGAACACACTTGATGTAGACAATTGATCTACCAAGCTTTTTAGTGCAAGCAAAAATCTACCAAGAATAACCACCTGTCTGACCGCACGGGCAGGTGGCCATGATACCCGAATTTTTAAAGAGCTTCGTCCGAATGATCGGGTGGCAGGAAGGACACGAGCCTCAGACCATCGAAGTCGACCGGGACACGCCGATTGGCGCCGATGGTCTTGAAGTCATAGCCGGATTCGGTGTTGGTGGTCCAGGCGATTACCGCATTACCATTTTCCACGCCCTGCCCTACCTGTTCCCAAATAAATTCCCGGACCCGTTTGGACGGATTTCCGATATAGACGCCGGCCCGGATCTCCAGCAGCCATACGGCGAGACGCCCGCGCAGCCGTGGCGGCACGTTCTCAGTGACGATGACCAGCATCGCCCAGATTCTCGCCTTCGGGAATGGCGGGTGGCACCGACTCTTCGGGCGGCTCCGGCGGCTTCAACTCACCGGCCGCCAGGACCTCTTCGATCAGCGGGATCAGGCGCCCGAGCAGTTTGCTTTCGCGGAAGATGTCACGGCAGGCAAGCCGAACCTTGCGTTCGGGTTCGCTCGGCTCCTGGGCGGCGATACGGAAGGCGACCGGGACAACGGTATCGAATTTCAGGATATCGGCCATATCGTAAACGAAGGAAAGCGGCTTTCCGGTATGAATGAAACCGATGGCGGGCGCATACCCTGCGGCGAGCACTGCGGCTTCCGTGATGCCATAGAGGCACGCGGTCGCGGAAGAAAGGCAGGTGTTCGGCAGGTCACTGGAATCCCAGTCGGTGGGATCGTATTTCCGGCCGCGCCACTGCACGTTATAACGCCGCGCAAGATTCTTGTAGGTCTCCCGCACCCGCGCCCCTTCGATGCCGCGCAACTGCTCCACACTGCGCCGCTGCGGCGGCGCCTCGCCGAAGCGAAGCTCGTACATTTTGCGCACCACCTTCAGCCGTGCCGCATCGTCCAGCGCCAGCTTTGCCTGGTAAAGCAGACGATCCGAGCGGGCACCGCCGGGCTGGCCCGAGGCATAGAGCCGCACCCCAGCCTCGCCCACCCATACCAGCAAGGTGCCGACACGAGCCGCCAACGCCGCGGCCCGGTGCGATACGCGAGTACCAGGTTCGAGCATGATGCAGGCGACGCTGCCGATGGGTATGTGGGTGCGAACACCGGTCTTGTCGATCACGACGAAGGCGCCATCGAGCACGTCGATCTCACCGTATTCGATGAAGATCATCGAGACGCGTTCTTTCATGGCGATGGGTTTGAGCGGCGGTAACATGGGTCACTCCTCTCCCGTGACGCGCAGGACGTGCGCCATCAGATCCTTGCCAAGGAAATAGCCGGAATTCCTGAGGGTCGTCAGTAGCGGGCCGACCGCTTCGATCAGATTGGCGCGCTTAGCCAGAACGAGGATACCGGCCGTCCCGATCACCGGCAGACCCAACCGCGCCAGAGCGATCAGGGGACCGGCATCCGCCACGACAATCCTAGCCGAAGGTTTCAAGCTCCCGATCCAACTTTTCCGGTGAGTAACGGACGACAGGGATATTGAACCGCGCCAGGTGTTCCATGAATTCCGGACGCGACATCCCGGCCAGCTGGGCCGTCTTGCCCAGCGAGACGTGCTCCTCGTCGAACAGCTTCACCGCCAAGGCCACCGCTACCCCTTCACGCACCAGCACCTCGTCGAAGGGCACGGCCACGAACACCGGCTGCCCATGCTTGGTGACGATGGAGAGCTTGCCCGCCTCCGCCTCGCGGATCAGCTCCCCGGTACGCTCGCGTAAGTCTCTGACGGTAAAGGTATCCACAACGCATCTCCAAATTTGTGCCATCAAAAGATAGCGCAAAATTCCTGGACGGAACAAAGACAGGTGCCGCCCAGCCGCGCAAAAAATCTCATGCGCCATTCCATGGATTCAGCACCGCTACTCCTATACGCTCGAAATCCTTGGTATTGCGTGTCACGACGGTCATATGGTGGTTCAGCGCCGTGGCGGCGATCAGGGTATCGGTCGGCGGTAGCGGGGTACCGTTAACCCGAGCCCGCCCCATCAGATCGCCCCATTTCACGGCGTCTTCGATCTGCACCGGCAATATCCGGCCATCAAAGCGGGGGATGAGTTCGTCGTTCAGCCATTCCTGGAACCGCTCCTTGCGCTTGCCGTCGTCCAGACGGGAAATCCCCGCCTGAATCTCACCCAGCGTGATGACGCTGATCGCCATCTGCAGATCGTCAGTCGAGCGCAACCACTGGACGAGGCTATCCGATGGCTGCGGCTTGATGAATTCGGAAACCACGCAGGTATCCAGCAGGAAGCTCAAAGCTCGACCTCCCGCCCCAAATCCTGGTTACGTTCGATCTCCAGCTCGCTGCCGCGCAAAGGAGAACGCAGGAAAAAATCCGCCAGATTCTCCTCCTGCCCCTTGAGCCTGCGGTACTCCTCCACCGACATCATCACAGCGGCCTCCTTGCCATGCACGGTTATCACCTGCGGCCCCGAGGTACGGGCCTCCTTTACCAACTCACTCAAGCGGTTCTTCGCCTCTTGCAGCTGCCAATTCATGGTCAAACCCTCAATTCTGGCTAGACTAGCCAGATTGTAGCCGTAGCGGGGCACGCTGGCTATATCTGCCCCTCTAAACTTCAGCCACCAAGTTTGTTGTAGGCCAGTTCGATGAACGGTTTGACCTCCTCCAGCTCCCCCAGCGTTGAAACAGTGAATTCCGTGTCGCCGGTACCATAGTGGCCAACGTGCGTCACGTCCCGATAGCTCGGCGGCGGATTCTCCACATCCTTTGCGCTTAGCTTCAGGAAGAGCTTCACGCCCTTCGTCTGCGGTTCCACACAGGCAATGTTTTGGGAGGTCTTGTAGGCGATATAGAACTTCTTTGGAACCTCCTCTATTGCGTCATCCAGGGTGAGGATGGTCTCTCGGACGCTCTGCAACAACGACTGTATTTGTTCGCTCTTCCCGTCCAGATGCTCATCAACGGTATAACTCGCCGTCGCCCTCACCAATGCGGCCTTTTTTCCGGCCTCGACCATGATCGGGTTTTTGCCACCTTCGGCTACCGCTGTTTGCACTTTATTGGCCAGAAAAACTTCCTCCAGATGCAGCACTCGGTTTTCGAAGAGTTGATACCGCCACAACTCGATATTCGCCCCCATGACCTGCACAGCGTGCAGATCATATTTCTTGTAGTTAGGCGCCAGACAGATCACCCGTATATCCGACCAATCCACCTCTACACCATCCCCCAATCGTCTTCGCACGGCCATTTCGAAATCACCTCTGTGGTCTCGAATCCAGTAGAGATAGAAAAGGCTCTGGTTGATGAGTTCTGACGATTCCACCTTCTTGTACTCGATAATGACTGGATTGTTGTCCTCGGACAGCGCCAGGGTATCAATCCGTCCTGAATGGAGCGTACCGGTGGAAAACTCACTGGCCACGAATCTGGAGTTGAAGACGACAGCAAGATTTTTCTCGACCAGTGACTGCAACTCCTTTTCCAAGTTGAAATTTGTTTTTTCCATCGACACCAACGTGCCGTCTTCAATTCCAAACAAGGGCATGAGCCACATCCTGCCGCGCAGTCACAACAACTCTCATACTCGCCGAACCATCAACAGGCCGCACCCCATGCCCTTGGCCGGGCCGATGCCACCAAACAAGGCCTGAGAGAAAGCGGAACTATCGGTGACCGTCAGCACGCCACCTAGATCCAGGGTACTGAAACTAATGTGCTTTCCGCCCCCTTTCTTCAGACTCTGGTGTTGCTCATAGGCGTCGACCGTCACCAAACCATCATCGAACGAAAAGCCATGTCTGGCAGCACGGCCGCGCAGCCATTCCAGACCGGCCTCCCGCATAATCTGCGGCAATGAGGGCCGCTCGGAACGGGGCAGATTCCTGAAGCCGATCCTGCGCTTGTGGTCCATGACCACGTCGTGGCGATGCTGCCGGCCGCCATCGTCCTTGCGGGTGACCACCGGATTCACGCGCAGGCTGAACGCCAAGTTCATACCATCTGCCAGTGTCGGTGCATAGGGCTTGGTCTCGATGGTCCACAACCCGTCGTGATCCGTTGGCTCCCGGGATGAGACCGTGTAGTAGCGCGGCCAATTACCGGCATCCTCCCGACGATAGAGGAAATCGCGTTCTTCGACGCCTTTGAACAACTGCCAAACGAATTGGTGGTGGCGATAATCGTCGGCTGACATCATCTTCAACAACCGCGCCACGCCAGCTCCCGATCGATTGAGTTCGATTCGACTGAAAAACATCAGGCATCCCTCCCTGTGGCCGAGTGACGCGACTCGCTGCGATAGTATTCGTCGCGCTCCCCGAACTGCCAGCGCTTGCGGCTAGTCGGCTCGTCCCGTCGCGGTCCGACATGCAGCGCTTCCATCCCGCTTCGCGGCGTATCTTCCCAGACAAAGACCCGCTCGTCGGCCAACCGCAAACCCGCCAGCAAGGTTCCGTCAGGAAACGTCACCTGGGCGAATGCATCGCGGAGACTTTCCGCCTGGACGAGTTGCGGCGCCAATGGCAGGGCAACCGGGCACGACTTGCGGCCGAGGTAGAGCGCAAAGATCGGACGCGTAAGTGCGTCCGCCAGCTGCTGCAAGGTTTCGGTCGCGCCATCGCTCCTGCGCCAAAGCGCGACCGTATACAGTGCATCGCTGCGGTAGTCACGCTGCGAGAGAATGGTATTCAGGCTGTCAGCGTTGAGTTCGTCGCGACGCGTATGGTGACGCACACCGCGCCGCTCCGGCGGCACCTGTGTGGTGTGGTAGTCCCGCAGCAGTTCCCCTGCATTTTCGACGCAAACCGCCACGCCATAACTCGAAGCCAACGATCTCAGCCTCTCCTCTTCATCACGACGCACACCCAATGCCGCCGCCAACAGCCCCAAGACGGCGGAACGACCGGGCCAGGCCGCGCTCGGCCGCATCTCACCGACTGCCGTCTCACCCCATGAGGCGAGAGGCCCATAGAGACGGAACAAAAGATATTCGTCCATCGCTCTACTCCGTGATGCCGTCGATGATTTCCTTCAGGCTCCCCGTACCATCGGCCAGATTCATTGTGAAACGTTTGTCGGCACAGCTACCGTAAGCCTGATCCATGCTCTTCACTCCATGTTCAATGGCACCAACGGCTTTAACCAGCATATCGTCACCGGATACCGGCTTGAGAAACGCAACGGAGAGTGAGCGCGGTTGCTGCGCCCCCACTTCGGCCATGACGTAGGACGCACGGGCCCGGGAGGCAAAGCTGTTCTGCTTGCCCGTCGGGGCTATCGTAGCCGCCGCCTCGGTCAGAGCGGTCAGCGCCTTGTTGGCCAAAGCGACATCCCCGCTGAGGTTTGCTTTCAGTAATTCGCGGTCAATGCAGATGTATTGGTAGAAAAGCCCGGCGGCGAATTCGGTTTCGCCCATGTGGCCGGCACCGACGTCCTCCTCGCCTGTATTGAGATCATCTACTGCGGTGAAGAAGTCGTCTTCCACCGTCACCTTGTGAACCGTAATGGCGTGGGCGACCTGGGCCGCCGCCTCTGTATTGTAGGCGGGACTATTGGCCAGCATGCGGCCGAACAACGCGATATCCGCCGCGGTATGCTGCTTGCGCAATAGGGCCAGTTCTTCCTTCTCCGGCCCGTTGCCGCGCTGGGCCAGCGTATCGCACAGGCTGTCGATGGCATGACGCTCTTCGGGGCTGAAATGGGCCAACTGCTCGATGTCAAGTACGTGCAATGGATCGCTGTTCTTTTTGTCTTCGGATTTGACCTTGCCGAACACACCGGCAATCTCGATGGACCAGGCCTTGGCATCCTTTTCCTTGGCACCTTGTTCGAGCAAGCGCTTGTATACCTGGCGTCCCATCTCCTTGGTACGTACCCCTACGTGTCCCGCCAATGCCTCCTGGAACAACTCAGAGGTGCGCCACGCGCGCTTGAGACTTTGAGAGGAAATGCGCAGGCGCTGCGCTCCGCCCATGGTCGCCGTCTTCGGACGACCCAGGTCGTCTCGATTGAGGTTGGCGGGCGGGTAAGAGGTCAACAGGTGAAGTTGAACGAAACGGGTCATGACATGCTCCTTGTGTCGATAAATGACTTGCGGGTTATTCCACTACGTTGGGGAAATAGGCGAGCGCCCAGTCTTTGCGCACCTTGTCGCCCCAATAGAAAACCGAGTTTGCCAGGTCGCTGAGGCTAGCCGTCTTGTCGAGCTGGCGAATGACACGGATCATCGCCGGATAGAGGTCGTCGAACGACTCCTTCATCAACCGGCGAAAGCGTAATGAACTGAAACGCGGCCGACTGCCCTGCGACTCGGCCATCCGCGCGGCTAGCGACTTGTCGTTCCGAGTCTTTACGTGGGAAAGAAGTCCCGCCACGGCCGCCAGACGGCGGTAGGATTCCTCCGCCGACAGGCTGTCTTCGCTCTCCAGCAGCCCCCGCATCCGGTTGAGCAGGCGATGGAATGCCGGCTCCAGCATTACCTCTTCAGGACTCTTGCAGCGCCGCAGCTGTGCCCGGCCGCCGTTGTCCTGCTGCAAACCTTCCCACCAGCTGGCGACAATATCTCCCGCCGGCCTCCCCGCATTGAAACTGATGCTCATGGCGTCACTTCCTCCTTTGTCCCTTTTTCCTTTTTCGGCTTCGTAAGATGGAGAATCTCGTACAGTTTGTTGCCTCTTAACTTCTTGCGCAGATCGACATGGGCCCTGGCGATACGGGCCAGATCGCCTTCGTCCAAGGCACCGTTTTCCGCCCGCTCCACAAACAGGGCTTCCGCCTCTTTTCGTAACGACCAAAGCCACTGTTCGCGCAGCGCAGTCTCGTCTGTGCCGTTTTGAACGGCCTCGTGGCTTTCCCGCAACAGACCATAGAACGCCGCTTCGGTACGTTCGAAGAAGGCGCCGCGGAGAAAAGCAGTGTCGCCCCGCACATCGCCCGGGCGCCGGAACCAGGCGTCCTTGATGGCGCCCTGGACATAGCCGGCGGTCTGTACCGCGGCCTCGATCAGGTTGTTGACCTGCTTGACGAACCGCTCGCGCGGCTCGCCCGAGGGCATCAGATAGAGCGGCACGATGGTTTCGTACCAGGCGCGGGCCTTCATGTTGTCCATGTCATAGCCAAAGGCCCAGATACGAAGCTGTGCATCCTGGAGCCGGTTGTTCACGTCGAAGTAGGTGACGACGTGGGCCGGCTTGCGGGTATCGCTGGAGACGACCCAATGGCTCCAGTGCCGATAGCTGAAACCGCCGGGCTGGGCGTGGGTAGGCATCGGTGCGCCGGTCTTTTCGTCCAGGTAATGGGGACTCAGGGGGTGCTCCCAGGCGCCGCCGTAGTTCACGCCGTAGTTTTTGGTCACGTATCCGCTTACCAGCGGAACCCTCTGCGCGGCACAGATATCGCACTCGCCTTCCGGCAGGTCATCCAGCGCCAGACGGATACGACGCGGCATTCCCCAGTACATCTGCAAGGGGTGGGCATCCTGCGGCAGGGTGTCGGGCTCACCTTTACCGCTGGTGCGGGTAGGCGCCAGCCAGGGGAAGATCGCCTCAGGCTTGGTCAGCCTGGCGTTGCCGGTGAGCCGCGACAACTCCTCCGCCGGAAGGACGTTGAGCCAGAGGTCGCGCCACAGCGTCGCCTCCAGCCCCTCCGCTTTCGGGTCCAACACCACCAGGGTGGTGAGCGGACCTCCACCGCGCAGAGAAGTACGGTGACCGGCGCCGCCGCTGGGGGCATTGGTTTGGAGAGTAAACAGGGCGGTCGCGGCACAGGCCGGGCAGAGGCCATTGACCCCGCCGCGTTTGATGAAGTGATCGGTGTTGTTACGCAGTGAATTGGCGCCGGGGATCTCTATCAGCAGCGCCGAGATGGGCTTTGCCTCGTCGCCCAGCGGTTCCCGGTCTTGCAGGAAACGGGGGCCATCGCCGCCCAGGTTGAAGTAATCGCCAAAGGGGCCAAACAAGTCGCGCAGCTGCTCGGGCGAGGGCGGCTCGGCTAACCAGGCCTGCCAGTCAATCCCCCTATCCTCGTCGGGCGCGGCTGCCGTCTGTAGCAGTCCAATGAGGAACTGGGCCAATGCCCCCTTGAAGTCGGCGCGCGGGGCGTCGAGGGCGACGATGGGGTCGGTGTGGTGCTGGTCGGTCAGTGCCCATGGGGCGATCAGCTCACGACCGCCTTGTTTTCGTCTTACCGGAATCCACCGATCATTGATCAGATTCAGATAACTCATTGTTTTTTCCTTCTTTTGTGGTGCTCCTTGAGAACTCCATTTCGAAACTCAACCACTGCTTCAGTTTCAAAGCGATACGAATAAAGATCGACATGCCAAGCCCCTCTCTGGTAGCGCTACCGGGGAAGAGCCTAATCTTCAACCAAGAGACTTGCAAGTAAAATCCATTTTGTTCATCATTTATCTGTTCTCATAGCTCCTATGAGATGAACCGTAAAACCCATTTGTTTCTGGGTCGTTCCCCGCGCACGCGGGGACTTCAAGAGCGCGGGGAGTTCACAGCTCCCCGCACTCCTCCCCAACCAGCAATCCTTCCTTGTCGCTGTAGAGAACCGGCGCAGAGTTACCACGTCCGTCCGTTGCACTTCCGCGCATATCCCGATCCAACGCCAGCAATACTCCCCACTTCCCCTTGGCCGGCAATTCCGTCAACGCCCGTTCCCACTCAGCCTCCGGAACCGACACCGGCCGCTCTGCCGACCGGATGCGAAGGGCCAATACCGACACCGACGACACCTGCCACGGAAACTCGCTGTCGCTACGCAATGGCGCCAACCTCTCGCCGTCCCATTGAGCTAAATAAACGACGGTGCTATCGCCAAGCCGGGTCGGTGCCTTCTCCTCCGCCCACCAGCGACCGGCGCCGGTATCGCCGTAGTAGGCCGCGATGCCGAGGGCGTTGTAGTCGGCGAGGCTACCGTCACCCAGCTCCTCGCCGTGGGAATCCCAATAGCTTTTTTCCAAACCCGGTGGAGGATCTACGTCGCCATAGACCCCTTCGATCAGGCGGCGGGCGTCGTCAGGCATGGTGAAGGCACCCTGCTTCATCAACAGACGCAGGCCAAGCCAGAGCTGTGCATGGTTGTCATAGACGTAGGCCGCCTTCGGCAGGAAGGAGGCGAACCACTCCTCGTCCGGTTCGTCCACGGGCTCGGGTGCGGAAAGATGAAGGGTCGGCGTGCCACGCTGATCGGGCGCGTCGATGGGGTTACCTTTTACGTCCCGGCGATGGCGCCGCAGACGACCGGCACGCTGGATGATGAGGTCAATAGGCGCCAGGTCGCTGACCATTTCGTCGAAATCGATGTCCAGGGATTGCTCCACCACGGGGGTGGCGATCAGGATCTGCCCTTTGCGCTGCTCTTCGCCACCGTCTTTGCCGAATCGGTTCACCACGCGCGTTTCGATCTTCAGCCGGTCGCCCAGCGCATAACGTGCATGGAACAGATCGATATTCCAGTCTGGATGGCTCGCCTTTAGTTCGCGATAGGCCTTGCGGGCGTCGTGAACGGTGTTGCGTATCCAGCAGACACACTTTCCTGCCGCCACCGCCTCGGCCATGAGCGCTTCGACCTGCCCGACCGTATCCACACGTTTTACCTGGACGGTACGACAGACCTCATCCCTGGAGGCGACGACGTATTCTTGCTGCGCAATCGCCGAGGCATGGGTAACCAAGGGGTAGTCCTTGTCACTCGTACGCGTCAAATCCCGTGGTTCCTGACCAAGCCCCTCGTAAAACGCGTCGAGCAACGCACGCCGATGAAAGTGAGGCAGCGTTGCCGAAAGGAGGATGACGCTACCGCCGGAGGCAGCGTGGAAGGCGATCAGCGCGGCGAGCAGACGGAACAGGTAGGCCTCGTAGGCATGGACTTCATCGACGATCAGCACCTTGCCGAACAGGCCGAAGAGACGCAAAGACTGATGGCGGGAAGGCAGGATGCCAAGCACTGCCTGATCCACCGTCCCCACTCCGACCTCGGCCAATAGGGATTTCTTCGGGCTATCCGCGAGCCAGGCGGCGCAACGGTATTGCGCCGGTTCGGTATCGTCACCGTAGCTGTCGTCTGTAGCGTTGGGATAGTGATCGATGGCTTCACGAAAGCCTTCGTGCAACCGCCTGGCTCCGTGGGCCAGGACCAACGATGGATTGCTGTCGTCCGCATACAGGCGCCGATAGACGCGCCCCATCCGTTCGAACATCGCGTTGGCCGTGGCCATGGTCGGCAGCGCAAAGTACAAACCGCGGTGCGCACCAGCGGCCATCAAGCGGTGCGCCAGTATCAAGGCGGCTTCGGTCTTACCGGCGCCGGTTACATCCTCCAAAAGATAGAAACCGGCTCCCGGTTCAAGAGGCAATGTCAGACAGTGCGCCTGCAACGGCGTCGGGTCTTTGATCGATTCGCCAAAGAGTTCCGTCAGTTCGTGCATCGGCGCCGGTGTTGCAGGAACCATCCCGGCCTTGGCAACTGCGGCCTCCGCCAGCCCCAAGGCATGCCGCCAATACTCCGCCAACGGCATTGGCTGCGGCGTCATGGCGAAATGATCCTGGTTTGAACCGAGCCAGTCACAAAGAACCGCCAGACCGGCGAGCCACCAGGATGCGGCTTTCACCTGCTTCGCTGAAGGCCATCGAACTCCGGCAACCGGCGCGCAGATACCGAACCACTGTTCGAAGAACGTATCGACCGCCTGTCGCGCCGATTCGGGGAAGTATTCGGTGGCCACGACACGCTCGGCATCCTTGGCGGTAACAGGCCTGCCGTGATGGCCAAGGACTGTATGCATCCAATAATCGGCGGCACCGTCGGCCGAGGGCCGATTCCCCCGTTGTGCCGCTATGCCCAGGTAGCCCCGCGCCGCACAGTGGGGACGCAGAAACCTATTCCACAACAACTCACCAAGAGCATCATGGCGTACGTAAGGCAGGTCTGCCTTGTCTCCCTGTAATTCCAGAAACAGCTCGGGTTGCAGCGCCTGGAAATGGCGCGCGAACTTACCGATGTCATGTAATCCGAGGAAAAAGACCGCCAGCCAGACCAATTCATCCTCGCTGAGCCCAAGCATCTGCGCCAGCCTTCGCCGGATATCGGCGTTCTTGCGCAACAGGACATAACCGACCGCCGCCACATCAAGACAGTGGTATACAAGCGGATGCCATATCAGCTCACCGCCATCGTTCTTGCCGGCCTTGCCCCAATAGCGAAACAGCATTCTATTCAGCAATTCGTTCACTGACATGCCCCCATTTCGCCATTCGCCTTTTCAAAACCGGCATTCACCCCGTATGCCCCGCGCTGTTCCCTCACGACCAGCGCCCGCTCCCGCTCGATTTCGTCTCGCAGCTCCTCTTCACTGGGCAGGTACAAGCGATATTTCGAGGCGAACAGTTGGCGACTGTCGTTGAGGACCGAGTACTTCGCCACGGTGTAGTCTTTTTCCGTGCAGAGGATGAGGCCGACGGTGGGATTGTCGTCACCACCCCGTACCGTGTCCTCGAACAGGCGGACGTACATGCCCATCTGCCCGATATCCTGGTGGGTCAGCTCGCCGGTATTGAGGTCGACAAGCACGAAGCATTTCAGAATGTAATTGTAGAAGACCAGGTCGACGTAAAACTCCTTGGTCTCGGTGCGAAGCCGGTACTGCCGGCCGACGAAGGCAAAGCCTTTGCCCAACTCCAGCATGAAGGCCTGGAGCTTGCCGATGATCGCCTGTTCCAGGTCGGATTCACGAAAGGCGTGCGCGTCCGGTATGCCGAGGAATTCCAGTACGTAGGGGTCTTTGATGAAATCCTGGGGAGCAGGCGCCGACGCGGTCGTCTTTTCCCGCATCTCTTCCACGATGAGCGCCTTGTCCCGGCTCATCAGGAGACGTTCATAGTAGAGCGCGTTGATCTGGCGTTGCAGGACACGGGTACTCCAATTCTGGTCTGCCGCTTCCCGCATATACCAAGCTCGGGCCTCCGGTTTGTCCACTCGAATCAGGAGCCGGTAATGCGTCCATGCCAATTCGGGGCGCAGTGCGCCCCGAATCGGCATTGTCAGGTACAGCTGGCGCATTCGACGCAATTCTCGTTCATCGAACCCTTTCCCGAACTCCTCCGTCAGCCGAACGGACAGTTCCTTGATAAGCCCGGCCCCGTATTCCGCCCGCGCCGCCCCCTTCTGTTCCATCTCGACGATCATCCGGCCAACGTTCCAGTACGCCTCGACCATGGCGAAGTTGACCGCCCGGTAGGCATTGGCGCGAGCGGTGCGGAGCACTTCAGCAACTGTTAGAAAGAAGTCTCGCTGCTCGTCGATGGCCTCTTGCCGGCCGCCTTGCGAATTCCGTCTCATGCATCATTCCTCCGTGTATCGGCACCAAGGCATTACCGCAGTTGCCCCAGCTCCTCGTTCACCGCCGCCAGATCGAACGCCTCCGGATCGAACTCATCGCCCAGCCACTCGACGATCTCTTCATGTTCCTCATCCTTGGGGTTGGCGACGATTTCCAGCATGCGCTCATAGCCCGGCACACCACCGCAATCCTCCGGTGGGCAGGCGCGCTTGCCGTCGAGGCAGCGGGGGTAACGTACGCCGGGTTCGGGAGGAAGCACTTTTTCGATCTTGAGTTCATGTCGCCAACCGTCGCCAAAGTCGTATTCGTAACGGAAGGTGTCTCCCTCTTTGGCGATCTTGTCGAGGCGGACGTTGCGCTCCTGGCGCGTGTCGTCCGGGAAGCCGGGGTTGGGCTGGCCATAGCGGATACCGCCGGCTTCGAACTCGTGCAAATGCTCATCCCACCAGCCCATGGCGATCTGGAGCACGGCGTGCAATTCGCCCAGCTTGGTGTCGCCGCGCAGTTGGATACGGCGCCAGATGGGCGAACGGCTGTGTGCGAGGGTGACTTTAATCTGATATATCGCAGCTTCGGCCATGGAAACGATTCCCTGTTGTCGGCGCAGTTTCATTATGTTGATCGCATCACGGGATTCGGTAGCGATCCCGCCTGGCGATGCCATGCGTGGAATGTTCCATATACTCACACGATGTCTGCGAGATCAAGTGCGCCCGGACAAAGACCTGTCCGTGCCGGTATGACGCTATGGACGTTCTGGCACAACGCCATCGACCCGTGTATAAAAACCGATACTATTGATACCTTCGACGCCGGTTCGCGGCGCCGGAACTCTACACGGGAGAGAACGATGACAGATTCCAGCCGGCGGTTTCATAAGGCAGCCCCTCTCGCTTTGGCGCTCGGCGTCGTCGGCCTGCTGGCCGGCTGCGCGGACATCGGCGGTCCGCCGGCCGCCACCCAGATGCTGGGACAGGACACCTACCTCGTCATGGGTAAATTCACCTCGGTCTCGGACACCATGGGCGTGCTCAAGCGCCAGATGACCCGGCGCGCCAACCAGCAGTGTCCCGGCGGCTGGACCAAGCTCGCCGAAGGTCCCAATCCGAATGCGATGTCGGGCGGGCGCATCTGGAAGATCCGCTGCACGGGCTTGAATGCGACCCATGCGGCCCCCGCCGCCGATTACGGCACCTATGTCGCGCCGCCGAGCACTGCGCCGGCTGCCGCAACAGCGATGGCGCCGGTGCCTGCGGCAACAGCGGCAACAGCGCCGGCCAAGGCCGTTACGCCGCCGGCCGATCTGCTGCGGATGTTCACCGCCGCGGCGATGCAGGCGGCCCCGGATCTGTCGCAGCGCGCCGCCCAGGCCATCGCCCGCGCCCAGTTGCGCAGTCTGGCGGCCGCCAAGATGACGGTGACGGACGCCGCGGGCCATCCGCTACCGTTGCAATAATCGCACTGCCCTGCGCCCGGCCGATGGCCGGGCGCGCCTAACCCTTCCTTGACGGACGATCCAGTACAAAACGCCGCAAAAATTCGCCGTCGGTGATATACCGGCAACAAACCGCTGCCTACAATAGGCGTCCATTTTAACCCGAGCCTCGACCATGGCCGCCGACCGCCGCGACAACGACACACGCATTCGCCGGTTGCGCTTTCAGCCTCCCTGGCCGGACACGCTGCCGTTTACCCTCGGTGACGGCGCCATTCTGCTGGCGCTGGCGGCACTACTGTATCTGGCCGCCCACTTGGCGTTCCACGCGCCGATGGTGGTCAAGGGGCCGGAGATATCGCTGAAAATTTCGGCATTGCCCTGGTATGCGCTGCTGTCGGTGACGCGCATGACCGTCGCCTATGCCCTGTCGTTCGTTTTCAGCCTCGGTTACGGCTACCTCGCCGCCCGCCGCGGCGGCGCCGAAAAGATCCTGATGCCGCTGCTGGATATTCTGCAGAGCGTGCCGATCCTGTCGTTCCTGCCGGTGGTGCTGCTCAGCCTGAGCGTGGTGCTGCCGGTGCAGATCGCCGCCGAGGTGGCCTGCATCGTGCTGATCTTCACCTCGCAGGTATGGAACATGACCTTCAGCTTCTACCAGTCGCTGGTCACCTTGCCGCACGAACTGAGCGAGGCGGCGGCCATCTTCCGCTTTGCGCCGTGGCTGCGCTTCCGCCTGGTGGAGCTGCCGTTCGCGGCCATCGGCCTGATCTGGAACAGCATGATGAGCTGGGCCGGCGGCTGGTTCTTCCTGATGGCGGCGGAGATGTTCACGGTCGGCTCGCGCGACTTCCGCCTGCCCGGCCTCGGCTCCTACCTGCATACCGCCGCCGACGCCGGCGACCTGCACGCGGTGATGCTCGGCGTGCTGACGCTGGTGGTGGTGATCGTGCTGCTCGACCAGCTGGTGTGGCGGCCGCTGCTCTCCTGGTCGCGCCGCTTCCGGCTGGAAACGGTGGCCACTGCGCACGACAGCGAGTCATGGCTGCACGACCTGCTGAGCCGCTCTTGGCTGGTGCAGCAATGGCTGGAGCGGGTGTGGGAACCGCTGGTGGAGCGCATCGATCAGCGCATGCAGGATCCGGCCACCGAGATTGCGGCACCGGAGACGCCGCTGGCCGGCAGCTGGCGGCAGTGGCGCTCGCGTCTGTGGCTGCTGCTCATTATGCTGCCGCTGCTGTATGGGGCCGGGCGCGCCTTCGGCATGCTGATGACGATTCCGGCCCACGCCTGGCTCTCCATCGCCGTGGGCCTCGGCGCCACCTTCCTGCGGGTCACCATCGCGCTGCTGCTGGCGCTGGCGTGGACGGTGCCGCTGGGCGTCGCCATCGGCACCCACCCGCGTCTCGCCGCGGTGCTGCAGCCGGTGGCGCAGGTGGTCGCCTCGATCCCGGCCACGGCGCTGTTCCCGGTGCTGCTGCTGGCGCTGCTCAACCTGCCCGGCGGCTTCGAAGTGTCGGCGGTGCTGCTGATGCTGCTCGGCACCCAGTGGTACCTGCTGTTCAACATCATCGCCGGCGCCAGCGCGATCCCGCAGGAGATGCGCGACATGACCGCGCTGCTGCGCCTGCCGCTGCTGGAGCGCTGGCGTACACTCTACCTGCCGGCGCTGTTCCCCTACCTGGTGACCGGCGCCATCACCGCCGGCGGCGGCGCCTGGAATGCCAGCATCGTCGCCGAGTACGTGCAGTTCGGCGGCAAGACCCACACCACCGTCGGCATCGGCGCGCTGATCGCCAACGCCACCGCCGCCGGCAACTACGCCCTGCTGCTGGCGGCAACCCTGGCGTTGATCGTCGCCGTGGTCCTGATCAACCGGCTGTTCTGGCTGCGTCTCTACCGCCTGGCCGAACGGCGCTATAGCATGGAGTAAGCGATGAACGCCAACCTTCAACCGTCGGCACCGCTGCTGCGGGTGGAACAGGTGAGCAAGGCCTACGGCCGCACGCCGCGCGCCTTCACCGCCATCAGCGACGTCAATCTCGACATCCGTCCGGGCGAGTTCGTCTGCCTGCTGGGGCCCTCGGGCTGCGGCAAGTCGACGCTGCTGCGCATCATCGCCGGACTCACCGAGGCCAGCTCCGGCCGCGTGCTCTACCGTGGCGCGCCGTTCCGCGGCGTCAATCCCTACGCCACCATCGTGTTCCAGACCTTCGCGCTGTTTCCGTGGCTTACCGTTTTGGAGAATGTGGAAGTGGCGCTGAAGGCGCGCGGCGTGCCGCCCAAGGAGCGGCGCGAACGGGCGGAACAGCTGGTGGAGACGGTCGGCCTGGACGGTTTCGAATCGGCCTACCCGCGCGAGCTTTCCGGCGGCATGCGGCAAAAGGTGGGCTTCGCCCGCGCCATGGCGGTGGAGCCGGAGCTATTGTGTCTCGACGAACCGTTCTCCGCCCTCGACGTGCTGTCGGCGGAGACCCTGCGCGGCGAACTGCTGGAGCTGTGGACCAGCCACGCCATCCCCACCAAGGCGATCCTGATGGTGACCCACAACATCGAAGAGGCGGTACTGCTGGCCGACCGCATCGTGGTGATGGGCAAGGAGCCGGGGCGCATCATCACCTCCTTCTCCGTCGGCCTGCGCCATCCGCGCCAGCTGAAGGACACGGCATTCCAGGCGCTGGTCGACCGGGTTTACGCCGCGGTCGCCGGCCGCACCGGCAGCGACGCCGAGATCCTCGGCACCGCGCCCGGCGCCGCGGGCATCACCCGCAAACTACCGAAGACGCGCCTGGAAACCTTGGCCAGCCTGGTGGAGAAGGGCATGGCCGAGGGCGGCCGCAGCGATCTCTATCGCCTCGCCGACGAATTGGGCGTCACCACCCTGGACGAACTGCTGCCCACGGTTGAGGCGGCGCAGCTGCTCGGCCTGGCCAAGGTGGAACAGGGCGACCTGATCCTCAGCCCGCTGGGACAGAGCTACGCCGACGCCAGCATCCCGGTGCGCAAGGAGCTGATCGCCTCGCGCATCCTGCGCATCCCCACCATCCGCTGGATCTACGAAACGCTGCAGAACGACGACAACCAGCACGTCGACCGCGACTACTTCAGCGACGCCCTGCGCGAGGAGTTCGGCGACAGCGCCGAGCGCCAGCTCGACGTCGCCGTCGACTGGGGACGCTTCGCCGAGCTGTACAGCTACGACAGCGACAGCCACGAGCTGTTTCTGGAGTCCTAAACGGACAATTCCGTTACCGGGGAGTTGGAGCGGATACCCGTTGTGCCGCACACGGCATGCGCCGAAACACAGGGACGGAACCGAATGGCAACTTACTTAAGTTGGATGTAGGGTAGGTTGGCGTCATTGGCGTAACCCACCAAGCGTTGCGCAGCAACACCACCTTCGAGCGCATGCTCTTCATACGCCACGGGTCCAGAAACCGCCCCGCTCAGCGATGTAGGCCGGACTTAGCGCAGCGTGTCCGGCAGGCATCCGCCCGATGCCGCTGCGCTCTATCGGGCCTACGACGGCTCACAAATTCCGCTTAAGAAAGTGCCATTGGGGTCGGAACCCCGAATAATGGGCAGAAGATTCTGCTGAAGAATTTTCGGTGTAATCGATGGCTTCTGTGCGTTGTCTTCCGTTCGAAGCCACTCTATTTTCCCGCACGCACCAGACCGCCGAGGCCGGCCTCTTCCAGCACCTGATTGAGGCGCGCGCGCACCTGGAAGGGTTCGTCCATTTGCAGCACTTCGCCGAGCAGCGCCTGAGCGCGTTTGCGGGTGATGGTACGCAGCACCCACTTCACCCGCGGCAGGCTCGACGCGCTCATCGACAGCGAGTCGATGCCCATGCCGAGCAGCAGGATCGCGGCCGCCGGGTCGCCGGCCATCTCGCCGCAGACGCTCACCGGCTTGCCGAATTTGTTCGCCCCTTCCACCACCTTGGTCACCGCCTTCAGCACCGCCGGGTGCAGCGAGTCGAACAGATCGGCGACGCGCGGGTTGTTGCGATCGACCGCCAGCAGGTATTGGGTGAGGTCGTTGGTGCCGACCGAGAGAAAATCGACGCGACTGGCGAGACGGTCGGCATGGAACACCGCCGAGGGCACCTCGACCATCACCCCGACCCGCGGCAGGGTGACGCTGACGCCCTCCTCCTGCAGTTCGTTGCAGGCGCGGTTGATCAGCGCCAGCGACTCGTCCACCTGCGCCGCGCTGCTGATCATCGGCAGCAGCAGATTGAGATTCTCGAAGCCGACGTTGGCGCGCAGCATGGCGCGGATCTGGGTGAGGAAGATCTCCGGATGATCGAGAGTGATGCGGATGCCGCGCCAGCCGAGGAACGGGTTGTCCTCCTTGATCGGGAAGTAAGGCAGCGCCTTGTCACCGCCGACGTCGAGCGTACGCATCGTGACCGGCCGCGGCGAAAACGACTCCAACACCTGGCGGTAGACCGCGCGCTGCTCGTCCTCGCCGGGGAAGCGATCGCGGATCATGAACGGGAACTCGGTGCGGTACAGCCCGACCCCTTCGGCGCCGGAGTTGAGCGACGGCCGGATGTCGGAGACCAGACCGGTGTTGGCGTAGAGCGGCATCCGCGTGCCGTCCGGCGTCTCCGCCGGCAGATTGCGAAGCGCTTGCAGATCGGCGGTGAGCTCCGCCTCTTCGCGTTGCAGGCGCCGGAATTCGCGCCGGATCTCCTTGGACGGATTGATGTAGACGCGGCCGCTGTAACCGTCGGCGATCAGCTCGCGGCCATGCACCTTGGAGAGCGGCAGGTCGGTGACGCCCATCACCGCCGGGATGCCGAGCGCGCGCGCCAGGATCGCGGTGTGCGAGGTGCGCGAGCCGCGCATCGAGACCACGCCGGCGAGCCGCTTGGGCGGCACCTCGGCCAGCATCGATGCGGTGACGTCTTCGCTCACCAGCACGCTGTTCTTCGGATACTCCAGCGGCTTGCGCTCCTCGCCGAGCAGCCGTTCCAGCACGCGGCGGCCGAGGTCGCGAATATCCTGGGCACGCTCGCGCAGGTAGGCGTCCTCCATCTGATCGAAGGCGCGCACGTGTTCCAGCACCGTGTCGCGCAGCGCGGTCGGCGCCCAGGCACCTTTCTTGATGCGCGCCACCGTGTCGTCGATCAGGCTGCCGTCCTCCAGCATCAGCAGATAGGCCTCGAACAGCGCGCTGTCGCTCGCCGGCATGGTGGCACGCAGGCGTTTGAGCATCCCCTGCATGTCCTTGCGCACGGTACGGATCGCCGCGCGGAAATTCTTCAGCTCGGTGGCTTTGTCCTCCACCACGAGGTCGGGCACGCTTTCGATCTCGGTGGTGACGTTGACCACCACGATGGTGCCGACGGCGACGCCGGGCGCGCCGGGCAGGCCCAGCAACGGCCGTTGATCGTTCACGTGCTCCTGCTTCAGCAGCACTTCGATATCGCCCGATGCCTCGGCGTGGGCGATGGCGCCCGCCAGCTGCGCGGCGATGGTCACCAGGAAGGTCACCTGGTCCTCGTCGAACTTGGCGCTGGCGCGCGACTGCACGATCAGTACGCCGTGAATGGTGCGGTGGTGGATGATGGGAACGCCGAGGAAGGCGGGGTAGCGCTCCTCGCCGGTCTTCTCGAAATAGCGGTAACGCGGATGGTGCGGCGCGTCGTCCTCGTTGACCGGTTCGGCGCGCTCGGCCACCAGGCCGGTAAGGCCTTCATCCCAGGTCAGGCGCACGTTGCCCACCGACTCGGGATTGAGTCCTTCGCTCGCCATCAACACCAGCTCGCGGCTGGCGTTGTGCGCCAGGTAGATGGAGCAGACGTCCACCTTCATCGCTTTGCGCACCTGCTGCACGATGATCAGCAATGCCTGTTGCAGGTCTTTGGCGGCGTTGACCTCCTGGATGATGCGGCGCAGCGTTTGCAGCATGCCTATTCCTTTACCTAGCGTTGGCGGCGATCGCCGAGCCTGATCGGCCCGGCCTGATGAATTTGCCGTATTCGTGAGAGTGATAATCCCCTCGACCCACAAACGGAACCGCCGAGGACGTCCGACGTGTCGCAGACGAACCAACGGCAATCGTCGGGCTTGCGTACAGCCGGGGCCGCTGCGTCAGGACTTCGCCTGCCGCAGGCGCGCCGGCCGCGCATCCACGGCGGGCGACAGCAGCGGAGCCAATTCGGTGAGGGCCCGTTCGTAGACACGCCGCTTGAACGACACGATATCGCGCAGCGGCTGCCAGTACGAGACCCAGCGCCAGTCGTCGAACTCCGGCGGGTTGTGTAGATCGAGACGCACCCGGCTGTCGTCGCTCAACATGCGCAACAGATACCAGCGCTGCTTCTGGCCGATACAGATCGGTTTGCTATGGTGGCGCACCAGGCGCTCGGGCAGCCGATAGCGCAGCCAGCCTCGGGTCGACCCGAGGATGGTCACGTCGCCGGGAGTCAGCCCGACCTCTTCCATCAGCTCGCGAAACAGCGCCTGTTCGGCGGTTTCGTCGCGCTGGATGCCGCCCTGGGGAAACTGCCACGCATCCTGTCCCACCCGGCGGGCCCACAACAGCTGCCCCTCCCGGTTGCTCAGGATGATCCCGACGTTTGCCCTGTAGCCTTCCGAATCAATCACTTATAAAAACACCTTAAGACTTGTCATCTTGATTTTTCCACAAGCGCAGCCCGCTGGCAAATGGCCTGTGCATAACAGTGGAGTGTCGCGGCGCGGCCCCGGTTCCCTTATGATCGGCCTTTGTTCGAAAGCGCGGAGACTCCCCTGTGACACTGGCCATATTCGACCTGGACAACACCCTGCTGAGCGACGACAGCGACCACCTGTGGGGCTGCTTCCTGGCGCAACAGGGCATCGTCGACGGCCGGAGCCATCAGCGGGAGAACGACCGCTTCTACGAAGAGTATAAGGCCGGCACCCTGGATATCTTCGCCTACCAGCGCTTCATCCTGGCGCCGCTGGTGGACCGGGAACCGGCCACCCTGGAGGCGTGGCACCGCCGCTACATGACGGAGATGATCGCCCCCATCATACTGCCCGCCGGGCGCACCCTGGTCGAATGGCACCGCAGCCAGGGCCACACCCTGCTGATCATCACCGCCACCAACCGCTTCATCACCGCCCCCATCGCCGCGGCCTTGGGGGTGGACGCGCTGCTGGCCACCGAACCCGAGGTGGTGCAGGGCCGCTACACCGGCAACATCGTCGGCATCCCCACCTTCCAGCAGGGCAAGGTCGAGCGGCTGGAGCAGTGGCTGCGCGAGACCGGCCACAATCTGGCCGGCGCCTGGTTCTACAGTGACTCCCACAACGACCTGCCGCTGCTGGAGCTGGTCGCACACCCGGTGGCGGTGGACCCGGACGAGACCCTGCGCAGCCACGCCGAGACCCTGGGCTGGGACATCGTCACCCTGCGCCGGGGCGAGCGGCCGCAGCCGCTCGCCAGGGACGAGGGTCGAGGTACGAAGTACGAGGAAGGATAATGACCCGATCCAAACAACCGGCGGCAACATCGCCCTCGTCCCTCGTTCCTCGTACCTGGCTGCTCATCCTGCTCCTGCTGCTGGCCGTCGCGGCGTTCGCCGTCGGCCTGGCGGCGGGCAGCCTGCCGATCCCCCTGGCCAAGCTGTGGCCGGCGCTGTGGGGCGACGGCGGCACCCAGTCGCTGGTGGTGCGGGAGCTGCGGCTGCCGCGGCTGCTGGTGGCCTTCGCCGTGGGCGGGCTGCTGGCCCTGGCCGGCACGCTGTTGCAGGTGCTGCTGCAAAATCCCCTGGCCGATCCCTACGTGCTCGGCGTCTCCGGCGGCTCGGCGGTGGGGGCGCTGCTGGTGATGCTGCTGGGGCTGGGCGGCCTGTGGTTGAGCGGCGGCGCCCTGGCCGGCGCCCTGCTGGCGGTGGCGCTGGTGTTCGGCCTGGCCCACGGCCGCGGCGGCTGGACCCCGACCCGGCTGCTGCTCACCGGAATAGTGGTAGCCGCCGCCTGCGGCGCCCTGATCAGCTTCCTGCTGGCCCTGGCGCCGGAGCGCAATCTGCGCGGCATGCTGTTCTGGCTGATGGGCGACCTGAGCCAGGGCGGCGCACCGCTGCCGCCGCTGCTGCTGCTCGGCGCCGGCCTGCTGCTGACCGTGCCCATCGCCCGCAGCCTCAACCTGCTGGCGCGCGGCGAACTGCTGGCCGGCAGCCTCGGCGTCGAGGTCCGCACTCTGCGCCGCTACATCTACCTGGTCGCCTCGCTGCTCACCGCCGGCGCCGTCACCGCCGCCGGCAGCGTCGGCTTCGTCGGCCTGGTGGTGCCGCACATGCTGCGCCTGGTAGGCGGCAGCGACCACCGCTGGCTGCTGCCCGGCTCGGTGCTGCTCGGAGGCACCCTGCTGATGCTGGCCGACACCCTGGCGCGCACGGTGCTGGCGCCGCAGCAACTGCCGGTGGGGGTACTCACCGCCCTGATCGGCGCACCGCTGTTTCTCTATCTGTTGCAGCGCGAAAACCGGCCGTCATGACCGCGCCGTTCCTCGCCGCCCGCGCCCTCGACCTCGCCGTCGGCCGGCGCCTGCTGTGCGGCCAGCTCGAGCTGGAACTGCGCGCCGGCGAATGCTGGGCCATCCTCGGCGGCAACGGCGTCGGCAAGAGCACCCTGCTGCACACCCTCGCCGGACTGCGTCCGGCCCAAGGCGGCCGGGTGCTGCTGCGCGGAGAGGACATTGCCGGTCTCAAGCGCCGCGCGGTGGCGCGCCGCCTCGGCCTGCTGCCGCAGGACAGCGCCGACCCCTTTCCCAGCAACGTGCTGGAGACCGCCCTCATCGGCCGCCATCCCTACCTCGGCCGCTGGGACGGCGAAACCGAGGCGGACCGCACCCTGGCGCGCGACGCCCTGGCGGCGATGGACCTGGCAGGCTTCGAGACGCGCCGCATCGATACCCTCTCCGGCGGCGAGCGGCGCCGTCTGGCGATGGCCACCCTGCTGACCCAGGACCCGCCGCTGATGCTGCTCGACGAGCCCACCAACCACCTCGACCTGCACCAGCAGATCACCCTGTTGCAGCGGCTGCGCGCGCTGGCCGACGGCGGTCGGGGCGTGCTGATGTCGCTGCACGATGTCAATCTCGCGGCGCGCTTCTGCGACCACGTGCTGCTATTGTTTGGCAAGGGGGAGTGGCAAGGGGGGATCACCAGTTCGCTGCTCACTCCCGAACTGTTGACGCGCCTCTACGGCCATCCGATCGAAGCGTTGCACGGTACCGACGGTCGCACCGCCTTCGTCGCGCACTGACTCAGCGTTCCTGTACGCGCTTTCAAGGAGGAGACTATGGTTGCCAGAATCATGCTGGTCGACGACGACACCAACAACCTCAACGCCATGTGGCGGGTACTACGCCAGTTGGAGGAGGTCGAGGTGGAGCGTTTCGGCAGCGCCCTGGAAGCACTGGAGCGCAGCGGCGAGGCGGCATTCGATCTGGTGATCGCCGACTACCGCATGCCGGATCTGGACGGCGCCCGTTTCTTCGAGGCGCTGCGCAAGATACAGCCCCACAGCTACCGCATCATCATCAGCGGTTACACCGACGTGGAGCTGTTCAAGGCGGCGATCAACCACGGACAGATCCAGCGCTTCATCGAAAAACCGTGCGACGGTTTCATGCTGGCGCAGACGGTACAGGAGGGGTTGCAGCAGACCTCCCTGGAGCAGGAGGTCGAACAGTTGCGCGACCGGGTCGGCCAGTTGCACGAACTGCTGCGCGACATCGCCGCACGGGCGCCGGAACTGCTGCCCGCCGATTGGGAAGTCGAATAAAAAATCTGCTTGGAAAATGCCTCAGCGCTGCTCCACCCAGCGGATCAGCGCTTCCCACTGGCGCTGATCCTGATTCACGCCGGTGCGCTTGAGGTCGTGCACGCCGACGCCGATTTCCGCGGCGCGCACGTAATTCTGGGTATCGCGCAGACGCGCCACGAAGGGGATGTTCAACGAAGCGACGAATTTCTCCAGCGACTGGTAGACGCGGGTGTTCTCGCGCACCCGGTTGGCGATCACGCCGACGCGGATGTTGCGTGACCGCACCTTGGCCACCAGCAGCAGATCGCGGATGAAGCGCGAAGCGGCGTGAATGTCGATGGGGGACGGCAGCACCGGGATCAGAATAGCGTCGACATCGCGCATCAGCTCGATCAACTGATGTCCCTGCACGCCGGCAGGCGCGTCGAGAACGGCGCGCTCGGTATCCGGCGGCACCCGCATCACAAACGAGCGCGTCACCCCGCCGATCACCGGGCGGTTGGACGACACGCCGTAGATGGCGTGGTAATGCTTGTCGCGCAACGACAGCCACTGCATCGCCGAGCCCTGCGGATCATGATCGATCAAGGCGGTGCGGCACCCCTGGCGCGCGTAATAACTGGCCAGATTGGTGGCGATGGTGGTCTTGCCGCAACCGCCCTTGGCATTGATCACGAGAATCTGGCGCGCAGCAGAGGTCAGCACTGCCGGCTGTCCCAACGGCTTGCTTGCGCTATGCAAAAGGCTGTGTATGCCCGGTTCCATCACTGATGACCAACCTCTTTCCCCCGCCCCCGCGACAACGGCGCTACCTCAACCATCACCAGAGCTTTCATCTGTAACTCTACCATATTACTAAATTATTCCCATTTCTACCCGTTTCCAGCCGCGCCGTCCGGGACCGGCATCACAACGGCTAATGCTCGATCGAATAGAGAAAGTCGGCGCCGCTCGGCTCCCCCTGCTCCATGCGCAATGTCCAGTGCGGCGACATCTGGTAGCGGATGCGCACCTGATTGGCGCTGTTCCACAAGCCGACGGCATATTGAAGATATAGCCGGGGACTCAGATATTTTCCCAACACCACGGCGGACTGGCTGGTGGTGGTGCCGGTGAGCTGGTTGGTGGCGGTACCGCTTTCGACGCTCACCTCGTCCAGACCGAACCGCAGGGCGACGCCGCGCGCCGCCGTCGTACCGCCCACGGCAAAAGCGGCGTGGTAGAGGGCGTCCGCCTCGCTGCGGCTGGCACCGGCGAGGGGGCGCCCCAGCACCAGCCAGGAGAGGGCATCGCTCGGGTCCATCACCGGATCGGAGAAGATGCGCAGCCGCGGCTGCTTGAGACGGCCGCTCACCTCGACGCCGACCAGCCCCGTCTGATCGGGCAGCCGACGAATCGCACGCACGTCCAGGCCGGGATTGTCCGGCGGGCTGTCGACGAACAGCAGCCGTCCGCGCTGGATGGTCAGGTTCTGGCCATAGGCCTGATAACGGCCGTCCTCCACATGCAGCTCGCCCTGGGCCAGGGTGGTCCCCGGCGTATCGCCCTGCACCCGCACTGCGCCGGTCAAACGGCCGGAAAAGCCGTAACCCTGCAGGCGCACGCGGGCGCCGGCCGCCAGGCGCAGGTCCAGGTGCATGCGCCAGCGGCGCGCCCCGCCGGCGGCGGCCGGCGCGTCGACGATGACCGTATCGGGCGACACCGTCACGCTGTTGGGCAGCTGCGGCAGGTCGATATCGGCCTGGGGTACGGTCAGCGTGCCGCGCACATCCACCAACCCGTCTTCCAGCGCCAGTTGCAGGTCGGGCGACACCCGTACGCGCGCCTGGATCAGGTGCATCAGCTCGAAGTTCTCGCCCTTCACCGCCGCCTCCACGCGCCAACGTCCCAGTCGTTCGGCGAACAGTCGCCCGCTGAGTTGCAGCCGCCCCGCTCCGGAGCGCGCCGAACCGCTGAGCGTCAATTGCCGGCCATGGGTGGAGAGACCGTCGAGCGTGACGTCGCGCAGCGCGATCCCCGCCGCCGGCAGCCGCACCGCCCCGCCGCGCAGCGTCAGACGGCCGCTTAGAGCGGGGGTGCCGACGCTGCCGCCGAGGTCGAGCTGCGCATGCAGCGTGCCGCTCGGACGCAACAGCGCCGGAACGAAATAACCCAGCCAGTCGAGCTGATCGGTGTCGAGCCGCAGGTCGCCGCGCACCGGCGCGGTCGCCGCCAGCGGCAGCCCCGGCAGCCAGCCCGGCAACGCCAGCCGCGCCGTGGCGCTGCCGCCTTGCGCGAGCGCCAGATTGAGGCTTGCCCGCAGACCGCCGCCGTCGCTGCCGGCTTCGAATTCGACGCTGCGCAGGGGGGTCTTCATCACGCCGTCGGGCGAGGCATAGGTGAGCGCGCCGTCCGCCACCTGGCCATGCAGCGCCAGCCGCGTCACGGCAGCGCTCGTCCCGGCCGCCGTCGCGGTGGCGCTAAGGGTTCCGCCCAGGGTCAGATCGGGTCGCGCCAGCCATGGTTGCAGCACGCTCAGCGGCACGCCCGCCAGGTCGAAATCGCTCTCCCAGCGACCCTGCGCCCCATGGAACGCGGCACACAGGTGGCCGCCGCCGCGCCAGCACCAGCGTTGCAGCGCAACGCCGTTGTCCCCAACCTCGAGCGGCGCCGCCGGCGCCGTCCACGCCGGCTGTCCGGGTCGCGTGAAGCTGCCGCCGCCGAGTTCGCCGCGCCAACGGTTGCCGTTCCAGCCGCCGTGCGCCGCCAGCACCAGCCGCGCCCCGCCCTCGAATACGCCGTCGAGGGTCAGCCGGTGCCGCGCCTCGCTGCCGGCGAGGCGCAGCCGGGCGGAGTGCAGGTGCAACGACATGGCCACGGCGTTTTCCACGGCCATATCCAGTACCCAGGGAGTGCGCCCGGCCAGGTCGATATCCGCATGCAGCCGTGCCGCCCCCAGCCGCAGCGGCTGCAACACCACCTTCCGGGCGCTGCCGTCGAGGCGCAGACGCGGCCGCCGCAGGGCGCCGTCCAGGCGACCGCTCAACGCCACCGCGCCGGCGGCGCCGGGCATCAGATCCTCCAGCCGCGGCGCATCGAACGCCGCCTTCAACGCCCATTCGCGGCCGACGCTGCCCGAAACGGTGAGTTGTGCCTGGCCTGCGCGTGCCACCAAGCGGCGCAGCGTAATCCTGCCGTCGGCATAGGCACCGGCCGCATTTGCGGCGAAGGGGCGTTGCGCCAGCTCACCGCCGACACTGGCCGAGTCCACCTGCACCGCTGCGCCTCTGCCCTGCGCCGTCACCTTGCCGGCGAGACGCCCGGACCAACGCGCCGCCAACCGGCCCGGGTTCACCCCCTCCGTCTGCAACGCCCCTTGCCAGCGCAGACCGCCGCGCCATTGCAGCGCGCCGCTGCCGCGCCACTGGCCGTCCAGCCAGCCGCCGGTCAGCGTGCTCACGGTGACGCCCTCCCCGTTGCCGGCGAAAACGGCCTGCGCCTGCAACGGTGCGCGGCCCGCCGCGGCGAGCCGGACGCTGCCGCGATAGGCCGCCGGCGTCCCTGCCGCCTCCAGTTTTCCGCTCACAGGCCAGCCGGCCAGCGCCGGCACGGCAAGATTGCGCCACTGCGCCGTGACCCGGCCGCCCCGTTCGCCCCCCGCCCAGGCGCCGGCCAGTTCCACCGTCCCGGTGCCGCCCTCCGGACGCAACTCCAGCGTCGGCAACTGCCAGCCATCCACACCGTAGCGCAGCCGGCCGCGGTAGTTCCAGGCACCGGTCCCCCGCTCCGCCACCCGGCCGTCGCCGTCGACGGTGACGGCTGCGCCGCGTCCCTCGGCCCGGAAGCGGCCGCCGACGGTCACGGCCGGCCAGGCGGCCGCGACGCGGTTGAGCACCAACGGCGGCAGCGCGGCCTCGGCGTGCCACTGCAACGGCGCGGCGCGCCAGGCCACGCTGCCGCGGGCGCTCGCGGCAAACGGCGCGCTCAGCCGGGCCGAGAGGGTCGGAACGGCGAAGGTGCCCGTGAGGGTGCCGGCACCGACAAACGTGTGGCCGCCGTAGGTGAGCGTCCACTCCAACTGCAGGCTCGAACGGCGGCCGGGACCGGCGGCGATGCGCCCGGAAAGGGTGACGCTGTCGAGGAGCAGCGGCGGGCGGCCGGGCGTGGCGACGGTGAACCCGCTGACGACGCCGTGATCGATCCGCACTGCCAGCGGCCAGTACCGCGCCGCTGCCGTCCCGCCGGCGGCGAGGCGCACGGTCAGGGCACCGCGCTCCAGGGTCAGCTGCGCCACGTGCAGTTCGCCGCGCAGCAGCGCCCACGGTTCCCAGTCCAGGTCGAGGGTCTGTGCGGTGAAGTCCAACTGCGCCGTGGTGTAGCGCAGACCCACGAGGTGCAGCGGTCCCGCCAGCGTCCCGCTCACCTCGGTCGCCGCCAGCGTCCCCGGCAGCCACGCGGCGGCGCGCGCCCAGACCCAGGCCAGCCCGGAGGCGGTCGCGAGCAGCCACCACAGCATCAGCGCCGACGCCGCCGGCGCAATCAGCCACCAGAGCCGTCTACGCCGCATCACGGCGCCCTCCGTCAAAAAACGGGTACGCGATACGAGGCAGGCGCGCAACGGGCACATCATCTCGTCCCCCGTACCTCGTAGCTCGCATCCGATGCCTCACAGGTCCGGCCCCAGGGTGATGTGCAGCCGCCAGTCCGGCTTGGCGTTGCGTACCGGCGAAGCGACGTCGACCCGGATCACGCCGAACGGCAGCCGCCAGCGCAGGCCGACGCCGGCCCCCTTGGCGGGGACGAACCGGCTGTTGCTGAAGGCGTTGCCGGCATCGAAAAAAACCGCGGCGCCGAAGTGCTCGCTGAAGTAGCGATCGTATTCGGCCGACACCACCAGCAGGTCGAGGCCGCCAATCACCTGCCCCTGGGCATCGGTGGGGCCGAGGGAGTTGTAGGCATAACCGCGGATCGAATTGTCGCCGCCGGCGAAGAAGCGCAGCGACACCGGGATGCGGCTGAAGTCCGGGGTGGTGCTGGCGCCCAGGTTGGCGCGGGTAATGAGCCGCCCCGCCCCCAGCGGATAGACCGCCTTGGCGTTCAGTACCGCCTGCAACAGGCTGGCATCGGAACCGAGAGTCTCGCTGGCGCCGCGCAGTTCGAAGCCCAGACGCCAGCCGCGGCGTGGAAACAGTCGATTGTCCGCTTCCACCCGTTGCCAGCCGATGCTCGGCAGCACCAGGGTCGTGACGTTGTGCTGGTCCGCCACCGAGTAGCGTTCGTTCTGCACGGTGAGCGCCATGGTGCGCTGCCAGTGGGCGATCTGCTGGGTGATCCCGGCACTGGCGGTGAGGGTCTCGCGGCTGCTGACGTCGAGCGCTTCGTGCTGCCAGCCGGTGGAGAAGGCGAAGGTGTCGGTATCGGGATGGTCGAGAGGAATGCGGTAGACCGCGTTGACGCTCGACTGGATCTGCGAGATGGAGGTGTCGACGTTGACACGATGGCCCGCGCTGTTGACATGGCGCCGCTCCAGGCCGAGGCTCAGCCGCGGTCCGGTATCGCTGCCGTAGCCGAGGCCGAAAGTGTAGCGGTTCTGCGGTCGCAGCCGCAGGTGCACCATCACCGGCACCCGGCCGGCGACGGCGCTCTTGGGGTCGGCCGTCACCTCCGCCAGATTGAAATAGTCGCTGTTGGCCAACGCGCGCTGCATCTCGAACAGCCGCTCGGCATCGTACGGCTGGCCGGGTTTGAAGGTGAGGAAACGGCGCAGCAGGCCCTCGTTCAGCGCCACCTTGTCGAAATGCGGCTCGCCGAAGGTGTAGCGCGGCCCGCTCGCCAGTGTCAGCGCCACCCTGGCGTTGTTGGCCTTGAGGTTCACCTCGATGACGTGGCGCTCGAGTCGCGCCTGGAAATAGCCGCGGTCGCGCGCCAACTGCAACAGCTCGCGCTTGGCCTCTTCGTAGAGCGGCTGGTTGAGCACATCGCCGACCTTGAGCGGAAACGCGACACGCCAGGCAGCGAAGGCGGGATCGTTCGCCGCCGGACCGAGGATATCCAGCTGCAACGCCGCCACCCGCAGCGGCGGGCCAGGGGTCACGCGATAGCGGGCGATCCAGGTGCCGTCGTTGCGCCGGGCGAGCGCGGCGTCGACGCGGCTGTGGTAGTAGCCGAACGGCTGCAACGCTGCGGCGATCTCGTCCGCTGCCCTGCGGTTCAGGCGCCGCAAACGATAAATGTCGAGCAGTGGTTCGCTGCGTTCGCGCTCGATGGAGAGCTGCTGCATCACGTTGTGCGCCATCGCCCCGCTTACACCTTCGACCTGTACCTCGACCTTGAGCGCGGCGCAGGCCAGCGACGGGGCGAGGAGCAACAGCAGCAGTGTGCGGCGCAACAAGGGCACGGTACCGGGATCTTATGGTTGGTTGGGAAAATGCTAGCAGTTCATCATCGCGCCTCCCAGCTTGACGCCCGGATAACGGAACGCGTAAAGTGCCGCGACGTTTCAGGTGTTCCGGAGGATGATCGTCCTCCGGAATGAAACGGGAAGCCGGTGCGCATGTCCTTCACGGCATGCAATTCCGGCGCTGCCCCCGCAACGGTAGGCGGTTAAAGGCGCATCACGAAGCCACTGTGCCCGATGGCATGGGAAGGCGATGCGCCGGGGTCCCCACCCCAACCGCGAGCCCGGAGACCGGCCTGAAACGACGAACCGTCACGGTTCATCGTTCCAGTGCTGCGGCGGGCGGCACGGCGGGCCTGCTGTCTCGACGCCCCCCTTCTCCCTGCCGGCACTGGGTTACACCCTTAACATACAACGCGCGGGTGAGCGCGAAAGGGAACCCATGCACAAACGTTATCGCATTACCGCCGGTCTGCTGCTCGGCGCCATCTCTCCGTTGCTGTTGGCCCAGGAGGATATCCAGCCGGTCGTGGTCACCGCCACGCGCTACGCCTACAACGACACCGACGCGCCCTACGCCTCGGAGGTCTACACCGCGCAGGACATCGCCCAGTCGGGCGCGACCACGCTCTACGACTTCCTCGGCCACGAGACCTCGGTCAACGTACTGCCCAGCTACGGCAACCCGTTCACCCAGCAGTTGGACATGCGCGGCTACGGCATCGCTAGCGGTTACGAAAACATCGTCGTCACCCTCAACGGCCGCCGTCTCAACAACATCGACGGCGTCCCGCAACTGCTGAGTTCGATTCCGCTCGCCAGCATCGCACGCATCGAGATCACCAAGGGCAGCGGTTCGGTGATATACGGCGACGGCGCCATGGCCGGTGCGATCCATATCTACACCCGCGCTATGAACGGCGGCACGGTGACGCTCTCCGCCGGCAATCACGGCGTCAGCGCCACCTCGGTCACGGCCGGCGTCAACAACGACAAGGCGGCGCTCACCGCCTCGGCGGAGAACTACCATCAGGACGGCTTCAGCGCAGCGGACGTCAACGGCCAGAGCGATCAAGGCAACAGCAACAACGCGCGCGCCCTGCTCAAGCTGTTCCCCACCGACAATCTCGAACTGCGCCTCGGCGGCGGTACCTCGCGCATCGACACCTACTATCCCGGTTACCTGACCCTGGCCCAGTTCAATGCCGATCCGGCGCAGAACGGCGGCAACACCTACACCCACCAGACCTTCGAGTCGAACGACACCACGCTGGGCATGACGGCCGATCTGAGCCCGACGCTGAAACTCACGTTCGATCACCACGGCGAGAACAAGGTCTCCGACTATATCTCTCCCTACCCATGGAAAGCCAACTACGACTATCGCTCCAATGACGTGGCGCTGCGCTACCAGCTTCAACGCTTCCACCTCACCGCCGGCGTGCAGACCTTCGACGGCAGCCGTCGAGCCTCCGCCGACAAGACCAGCAAAAACAACGCCGGCTACTATCTGCAAGGCGATTACCTCGCCGGCGCCACCACCTACTCGGCCGGCGTACGGCGCGAACAGGTGAAATACAGCTACGTCCCCGCCAGCGGCACGATACTCGACGCCAGTCGCGATCTGTTCGCCTACGACCTGGGTCTCAACCACCGTCTCAATCCACGGACCAGTCTGTTCGCCAACTACAACCTGGCGTTCCAGGCACCGGATATCGATCGCTTCTTCACCTACGACAGCTCCTACCACGTCATCTTCAACGGCTTCATAGCACCCGCATACGCGCGCACGCTGAACGTCGGCGTGAACCGCATCGGCGACCGCGACAAACTCAAGTTAACCGCTTTCTACGCCGGGCTGACCAACGAGATCTACTACTACTCGACCGGTCCTTACAGCGGCATGAATACCAACATCGACCGTTCGCACAAATACGGCCTGGAGTTGCAGAACGACCATCTGTTCAACGAACGCTGGGCGCTGGGCATCAACTACACCTATACGCGCGCCATCATCGACACCGAAAACAGCGGCGGCGGAGCCTATAACGGCAAGAATCTGCCCGGCGTGCCCAATCACACGCTGGCCGCTGCGCTCACCTACACGCCGACGGGACGCTCCACCATCGTTCTCAGCGACACCTATCGCAGCGAGTGCTATGCCGCCAACGATTTCGCCAACAACTTTGCGCAGAAGCAGGCCGCCTACCAATCCGTCGACCTCAGCTACCGTTACCGGCTGCACAAAATGGAACTGTTCGCCAAGGTCGAGAACCTGTTCGGCCACGCCAACGGGGAATGGGTCAGCGACAACGTAATCTATCCCGTGAACTTCACCACCAACTGGCGCGTCGGACTGCGCGCCACATTCTGATGCGGACGGAACGGTGACCGCGATACCCGCATCGGCGCCGACCACCGGCCGGGTCCGCTGGACCCTGCTGCTGCTCGCCTCCGCTGCGCTGCATGCCGCGATACTCGGCGGCTGGCGGCCGGCAGCGCTGCCGACACGGGTGCTGGCACTGGGCGGCGATCGGGCGGCGCCGCTGAGCGTGACGATGGTGACGCTGGCGGGCAGCCGCGCGGCGGCGGAAACGACGCCGCACGGCGGCGCCAAAGGAACCACAGGCAAACCACCGGCGCAACCGCTGCAGCGCCGGCCGCAGCGGCCGGCAATGCGGCCCGCTGCGATGCGGCAACGCGCCGCGCCGACACCGACGCAGGCGCGCCGCACGGCCCCCGCCGGGGCGACCTCCAGTACCGCCCAGAGCGCCGGAGGAACCGACCATTCCGCCGCCCTCGCGCAACAGGTCGTCGCCCGCATCCGCGGCGCACTGGCGCGTTGCTTCACCTATCCGCCGCGTGCACGGCGCGAAGGATGGCAGGGCGCCGTGCTGCTACGCTTCCGCATCAACAGCGACGGCAGCTTCGCGGCGATCCGCGTGGCGCACAGTTCCGGCTATGCCCTACTCGATCGCGCCGCACTCGGCGCACTGCACAAGGTCGGTCGGCTGCCGCTGGATACTGCGCTGTCCCATCCGTTGGAGTTGCAACTACCGGTCATCTATCACCTGGAGGCAAGTTGACATGGGATACCGTCTTTCCAAGATCTACACGCGCACCGGCGACAAGGGCACCACCGGGCTGGCCGGCGGCCTGCGCGTCGACAAGGACCACGCCCGTGTCGAGGCGTTCGGCACGGTAGATGAACTCAACTGCGTACTCGGCATGGTAACGGCCCACCCGCTGCCGCGTGAGGTGCGCGCCTGCCTCAGTGACGTGCAGAACGATCTGTTCGACATCGGCAGCGAATTGGCGCAACCCGGTGTCACACTGATCGACGCCGACTACACCAGTCGCCTGGAGCGGCAACTCGACACGTTCAACGCCACCATGCCGCCGTTACAGGAGTTCATCCTCCCCGGCGGCGGCCACGCCGCCGCAGCCTGCCACCTGGCGCGCACCGTCTGCCGCCGCGCCGAACGGCGCGTGGTCACCCTCGGCAAAACCGAAGCGGTCAACGAAGAGAGTGTGCGCTATCTCAATCGCCTCTCCGACCTGCTGTTCGTGATCGCCCGCCTGCTGGCCCGTGTCGAAGATGGCGAAGTGCTGTGGCAACCGGGCAAGCATCGCGGCGCACCGACGACGGAGAAGTGACAACGACGAAGGCGAAGAGTCACGCACGGAGAGACACGGCGCGTAGGCCGGACTTAGCGCAGCGATATCCGGCAAGCTCCGCCCGATGCCGCTGCGCTCTATCGGGCCTACGACCGCCCACAAATTCCGCTTAAGTAAGCGCCATTCCTCTGTACCCACAAATCTGCTGACGAACCCAAGAAATGGTGATATCCACAACATTGATGATCCAGGGCACCGGCTCCGATGCCGGCAAGAGCACGCTGGTCGCCGCGCTGTGCCGCATCCTGTGGCGGCGCGGCGTGCGCGTCGTGCCGTTCAAACCGCAGAACATGGCGCTCAACAGCGCGGTCACCGTCGACGGCGGCGAGATCGGCCGCGCCCAGGCGGTGCAGGCCCAGGCCTGCGGCCTGGCGCCGCACAGCGACATGAACCCGGTACTGCTCAAGCCCAACAGCGACACCGGCGCACAGGTGATCATCCAGGGCCGCGCTCTCGCCAACCTCGAAGCCGCCGCCTATCACGAGTACAAAACTCGGGCGATGGCGGCGGTACTCGACTCATACGGACGACTGCGTGGGCAATACGATGTGGTGATGGTGGAAGGTGCCGGCAGTCCCGCCGAGATCAACCTGCGTGAAGGCGATATCGCCAATATGGGTTTCGCCGAAGCGGTCGACTGTCCGGTGCTGCTGGTCGCCGACATCGACAAAGGCGGCGTGTTCGCCCAGTGCGTCGGCACGCTGGAACTGCTCAGCGACTCCGAACGCAATCGGGTGCGCGGCTTCATCATCAACAAATTCCGCGGCGACGTCGGCCTGCTGCAACCGGGTCTCGACTGGCTTGAGCAAAGGACCGGCAAGCCGGTGTTGGGCGTACTGCCGTATCTGCACGGTCTGCACATCGAGGCGGAGGACGGTCTGGGCGATCGGCTGCACTGGCAGGCACAAACAAGCGAAAAATTGCGCGTCGCCGTGCCGCTGCTGCCGCGCATCAGCAACCACACCGACTTCGATCCGCTGCGCCTGCACCCGCAAGTGGAGTTGACCTTCGTCGCCCCCGACCAAGCGCTGCCCGGTGCCGATCTGATCATCCTGCCCGGCAGCAAGAGCGTGCGCGCCGATCTCGAATTCCTGCGCGCCCAGGGCTGGGCCGACGCGCTGCAACGCCACCTGCGCTACGGCGGCAAGGTGATCGGTATCTGCGGCGGCTTCCAGATGCTCGGCCGCAGCATCGACGACCGACACGGCATCGAAGGCACCGCCGGTGCGTCACCGGGTCTCGATCTGCTCGACTTCACCACCGTTCTGCATGCGCAAAAGCAGCTGCACAACGTCAGCGGCATACTCACTCTGGCCGACGCCGCCGTCAGCGGCTACGAGATCCATGCCGGTCTCAGCGGCGGTCCGGCACTGCAACTGCCCGCCGTGCGTCTGCCGGGCCGCGACGACGGCGCGCTGTCCGCAGACGGCCGCATATTCGGCACCTATCTGCACGGCCTGTTCGATCAAAAACCGGCCTGCGATGCGTTGCTGCGCTGGGCCGGCCTACGCGAAGTCGATAGCCCCGACCATCTCGCCCTGCGCGAGGCGGAATTTGATCGCCTCGCCGACGCTGTCGCGCGACACCTCGACCTCGCTGCGATCATCGACATGCTAAAATCCGGGTCCGCAAATGAACGCCCGTGGACGCAAATATAGAATCCAATAGGATTGATGTTTATTGACGTGAATTCGCGTCTATTTGCGGAACGCTTTCTCTTTCTGTTGGACTGCATGCCGGGCACAACCCATGAGATTTTCCGAAATACTCGCCACCCTCCCCGCCGTCGACCACGTCACGCGCCTTGAGCTCATCGCCGTCGACGGCAGCGTCGCCGCCATGGTCGAAAACCGCCCCGGCCAGGCCGGCTCGGTACGGGTCTACCATGCCCTGGCCCTGCGTTGCGGCGCCATTGACGCCGCCGCCGCCGAAGAGGGACTGCGCCTCTACGCCGAACACACCGCCGACGCCCGCGCCCATCCGGGCAAACATCCCAACATCGATCGCCTGTTCGACATCATCGCGCAAGGGCTGCGCTACGACGTCCACATAGAGCAGCGTTAACCACGTCAGGCACGCAGCCATGTAGGCCGGACTTGGCGCGGCGGCGTCCGGCAAGCTCCGCCCGATGCCGCTGCGCTATATCGGGCCTACGGCAACGGCAACGGCAACGGCAACGGCAACGGTGTATCCTATTTCCATAATCTTGATTCGATAAGGAACACCCATGAAAGAACCTGTCGTTATTGTCGGTATCGGCGAGATGGCCGGCGTATTCAGCCGCGGTCTGCTCAAGCTGGGGCATCCGGTGTTTCCGGTCACCCGCGGCATGGACATGGAGAAGCTGGCCAAGGCGATCTATGAGCCGGCGCTGGTGCTGATTGCCGTCGGCGAGGACGACCTTCATCCTACCCTGGAGAAGATCCCCGCCGTCTGGCGCGACCGGCTCGGCCTGCTGCAAAACGAACTGCTGCCGCGCGACTGGCAGCGGCACGACATTGCCAATCCCACCGTCGTCGCCGTCTGGTTCGAGAAGAAGAAGGGGCAGGACTACAAGGTGCTGATCCCCTCTCTGGTCCACGGTCCCGCCGCGCCCCTCATCGAACGGGCGCTGGAGGCGCTAGACATTCCGGTGTGGGAGCTGAAGAACAATGACCAACTCACCTTCGAGCTGGTGCGCAAAAACGTCTACATCCTCACCACCAACATCGCCGGCCTGGAACTTCCCGCCGGTACCGACGTGGAGACCATGTGGCAGCAGCACCAGTCGCTGGCGCGCGAGGTCGCCGACGAAGTGATGGCGATACAGTTCAAACTCATCGGTGCCGACCTCGATCGCGAACAGCTCATTGCCGGGCTGGTGGAAGGGATTGACGGTGATCTACGACACCAGTGCATGGGCCGCAGCGCACCGGGGCGGCTGACGCGCGCGTTGCAGCATGCCGATCAATTCGGGTTGGAGGTACCTACACTACGCCACATTGGAGAGAAGCATCCAGAATAATCCGGGCGGCGTACCGTAGACGGCGCACGCCGTACGCGCTGCACGGGAGAACAAGAATTTTCAAGACGAGTGCGCGCTATCGGACAAGAGGGATGGCGACCGTCAGCTGACTCTGTCTCCAGTCTCCTCCGCCTCCGTACCGTGCAGCCCTGCAATATCTGGCGGCGGTGTCATCTCGTGCGGTTCCTCCAAGCCCACAGCCACGGCGGCGACATCCGTGCGGTGCTCATCGGCCGCGATCAGCAGTGCTGAAATTCGATGTGACAGATGCCCGATATCGAGTTTGTTGAATAACCCCAGGGCGCCCTCCTTTTCACCGCTCTGACGCAGTTTGGTTGCCGCGGTAACTTCCTCGTGAAGGCGATGATGCGTCTGCTCCAACTGCTGAAATTCGGCCGTATTTCCGTACTGGTCCTTACCCACGCCATTGAGCCATTTACCCATGTCACAATTTTCAGCCGCCATCGCGAACGCTGGTTTTGCATCATTGACCGCGTGAAAATAAGCCGATACGGATTTCTTCCAGATGGCATGTTTGCGTATCACCGCGGATAATCCATGATGCTCCGGCAAGGCTTGTGCGTCCAGCAGGAACGACAACAGATTGGCCAGCTGAGGACCCTCGATCCTGTCGAAACGGACGCCGAGGTTCACTTTGTCACTGCTGGCGTGGATATCGCGCAGGTTACCCGCGATATGCGTATAGCCCGCGGCCCCAGGAAACTGGATATCCAGTTCCAGCTCCGTATCGATGCGCCCGACCAGCGCGACTGTCGCCTCGTCTACCGGAAAAGCAAATCGTGCTCCAGTTCTACTCACATTTATCACCGAACCATCGAACAGCTGATGGTCGATCGCCGCCCTTGCCGGTAGGAAGCAGGCGACACGGGGGTAATTACGCAGTTCATAGACCTGCACCTGTGCCGGATAGCTGATAAATAGCAGCCGCTCCGGCCTGGCCAGCGCATGAAGCAAAGCCGACCTGAACCCGTAAACGTTGCCGTGGTGGATATAGCGAATGATGAGAGATGTACCCTCCTCGTGCAGCGGTGCCATCACCTGCTCCGACCCTCTCGGCATGCCGATGATGAGATACTTTCCGGGACAAATGCCTATCAGCGAACTATCCATGCGGTCGGCGAGGAGACCCACCTGGATCTGCAAGTTTGCACCGATGTCTATCTCAAGCTTATTGTGCTCGACGTACTGTTTATGCTCTATATCGTTGTTCATATCGGGCAACTCCCCCTCACAGCAGCGCACCGCCTACTGAGTGAAGCACCACATCTCCAACAAATCAACAGGGTATTCCTAATGTACGGCTACCCTTCCAGCCGCCATTTCGTCATATGAGCCGCGATGCACCACCTGAAAATATTCACTCGTCGTTTACGAAGTGGACGAAAATAATAGGACGAATTATTTCGGCTTGTGCTTTAACTGCTTGATCACGATTGGACTAAACTTAACGCAAAATTCCAGACAAATAATATCCACTATGGGATGCGGGGAGCGTGAGGCGTTCGTTTGGGACCGATGGAGAAAAGCTATATATAGTCATATCACACCCGTATCCCCGTTCACCTGCGGTTAATTCTTTGGTCTTTGGTTTGTTGAGACTGTTGGAGTCGAATCGTTGCGCATGGAGAGCTACTATGGCAAAACGCTCGTTCCCTCTCGCCAAGGTCTACGGTCTGCTGGAACCGGGGCCGGTGGTGCTGCTCACTACGGCGCGCAAGGGCAAGGCGAACGTGATGACGATGTCGTGGCATACGATGATGGAGTTCGAGCCGCCGCTGATCGGTTGCGTGGTCAGCGGGCGCGACTACAGCTTCGACGCGCTGCGCAAGACGCGGCAGTGCGTCGTCAACATCCCGACGGTGGAGCTGTCGGCGCAGGTGGTCGGTTGCGGCAACAGCTCCGGCCGCCGCGTCGACAAGTTCGCAGCCTTCGGTCTGACGCCGCTGCCGGCGGCGCAGGTCGAGGCACCGCTGATCGCCGAGTGCTATGCGAACCTCGAATGCCGGGTGGCCGACACGCGGCTGGTGAACCGCTACAACTTCTTCGTGCTCGAAGTGGTCCAGGCCTGGATCGATCGCGGCTACAAGGAGCCGCGCACGCTGCATCACCGCGGACGCGGTGTCTTCATGGTGGCGGGCGAGACGATCAAGCTGCCGTCGAAAATGAAATAGCGACAATCATTGTTTATTTCCTGCGGTCTTTTGCGCTCGGTCGTGAAGCACCGATATCCACGTGGGTCGCGCCGCCCATGTTATGACGCGCCTCGTCCAACGCGATGCACAACTGCTCGGTGCCCTCCAGAAAACGCGGTCCGGCGCGTTGCAGCAGGTCGGGCGGCACGAAAAACAGGTTGTGATCCCGCACTGCCTTGAGCTGCGGCCAGCGCCGCCAGTCGTCGAGCCATTCGGGGCGCTGCTTGGCCATGCCGCTGGCGACGATGACGTCGGGGTTGGCGGCAAGCACCGCCTCCAGGCTGATCTGCGGCGCCAGCATGGGCAGGCCGGCGAAGACGTTGCGGCCACCGCACAGCTCGATGGCGGCGGAGATCAGGTGCCGGCCGTTGACGGTCATCAACGGTTGGTGCCACACCTCGTAGAAGACACGCAGCGGCTTGGCGTGGGCGTAGCGCGCGCGCAGTTGTGCCAGCCGCGCGCGCCAGGCACGGGCCGCGGGCCGCGCGATCGCCTCGGTGCCGGCCAGCGTGCCGAGTTGTTCCATGGTGCGGGGGATGTCGCCGAGGCGGCGCGGTTCGTTGCGGTAGACGGGGATGCCCAGGCGCTGCAACCGCTCCAGCTGGGCGGGGCTGTTGCCGCTCTGCCAGGCGACGATCAGGTCGGGCCGCAGCGCGACGATGCGCTCCAGGTCCAGTTCGCTGTAGCCGCCCACATTGGGAATGCGTTTCGCGGCGGGAGGATAGTCGCTGTAGCTGACCGTGCCGACGATGCGCCCGCCGGCGCCGACGGCGAACAGCAGCTCGGTCAGGTGCGGCGCGAGACTGACGATGCGCTGCGCGGGATGCGGCAGCGTGACGACGTTGCCGCTGCTGTCGGTGACGCTCACCGCGGCCTGGGCGGCGAGCGGCAGATACAACAGCAGCCACCACCAGCGCGGCCGTCCGGTGCGTTCCGCCCGGCCCAGCTCGCACTCGTTGTCCTGGCCGACGGCATGCGCATCCAGCGGTTCTTCCCGGGTCCCGTCAAGGTAAGCGCGGAGCCGCATCTTCCATCCCACAGGCAGAGTGATCGCATCGAAAAAAATCATACCGGCCCGTATCTCAATTATCGTCGGCACCCGGCGGGCGCCTCCCGTGCGCACTGTAGCGGCCGCTCGCCCTTGAGCGGCAAATCGCATTGCAACGCGGACTGGCGTAGACTATGCGCCGTTTGTCACCTGTCGGATCCACTATGAACCTGTCTCCCCTCCAGGCCACGGCGGAGCGTATCGAAGCCGATCCCCGCTCAGGCCAGTCGTTGCTACTCTATGCCCTGGTCAAGACGTTGTCGATCCCGCAAGGCGGCCACTCCTATCTTCTGACTAAACTGAAAGAGATGAACCCTGATACCCGCCGCCTCGCCTATGGCCTGATGGAGCTGATGGCTCAGGGGGGAACGGCACAGTCGGACTGGGTCGACACGGTAACGCGCATGGATCGGGCCATCGGCGGAAGATGACGTCATGACCGCAGCGACACCGTCCGCACGGACGTAGCCCGAACAGCGAGCGAATACCGATGGATGCCACTCTGTTCCAGCGCCTCACTGCCAGCGAGCTCAACAGCTATGTCAACGAGCTGGAGCTGGCCGTGGAAAACCACATCCGTTGGCTCAACGACGTCAACCGTAGCCTGCTGTGCCATGCCGCGCCGTCGGCGGAAAATCTGGTGACGCAACCCTACCTGCTGTGCCATTTCGGCCGCTGGTATCACAACGTAAGCAACACCGCGCTGCTGGCCCAGCCAGAATTCGTCGCCATCGGACCGGTACACGAACAGCTGCACGAACTGGCGCGCCGATTGCTGCAGGCCGAGGTCGACGGCAAGCCGTTCGATCCCGCCGCCTACGACGACCTGCTCGCACGGGGCGATGAGATGCGCCATCTGCTCGCCCGCGTGCGCGCCAGCTTCAAGAGCAACATCAACCTCATCTCCACCCTGATGGGCAAGGTGTTCGAGAATGCCACCGAGGGCGTCCTCATCACCGATCCCGACGGCGTCATCCTCAGCGTCAACCACGCCTTCACCGAGTTCACCGGCTACACCGAGCGGGAGGCACTGGGTCAGACGCCGGGCCTGCTCAAGTCGGGCCGCCAGAGCGAGGCCTTCTACCGCCACATGTGGCTGACGTTGCAGAACGAGGGGCAGTGGGAAGGCGAGATATGGAACCGGCGCAAGGACGGCAAGAACTACCTGGAGTGGCTCACCATCACCGCAGTGAGGGACGACGCCGGCAACACCACCCATTACGTGGCGGTGTTTTCCGACATCACCACCGAGAAGGAGAGCGAGGAGCGCCTCTACCGCCTGGCCCACTACGACCTGCTCACCGACCTGCCCAACCGCATGCTCTACTACGACCGGCTGAAGCAGGCGCTGTCGCGGGCGCGGCGCTACAACCGCCAGGTGGCGGTGATGTTTCTCGACCTGGACGGCTTCAAGCAGGTGAACGACGAGCTGGGCCACCACGCCGGCGACGACCTGCTGCGCCAGGTGGCGCGGCGCCTGGCCGGCGCCCTGCGCGCCTCCGACACCGTCTCCCGCTTCGGCGGCGACGAATTTACCGTCGCCATCCCCGATCTGGCTCCCGATGACGACGTTTCCCAGGTGGCGCAGAAGATCATCGATCTGGTGGCCAAGCCCTACTACCTGGGCAGCCATTGCGTCCACGTCACCACCAGCGTCGGCATCAGCCGTTTCCCCAACGACGGCGAAGACCCCGACACGCTGATCACTCATGCCGACATGGCGATGTACGAAACCAAGAAAGCGGGCAAAAACGGCTATCGCTTCTTCGGGGCGTCGTAGCATCGCCTCCGGCGACCCGGCGGCAGCGCGCGCCGGTTGATTCGTTGCACACGGCACGACATCTCTCCCCCTGAGTGCCGCCCCGCCTCTCCCGGGCGGCGCATACCCCTACCAACCGGATGGATGATCGGCCGGCGATTGGCATCCGATTCCGCCGCTGCCGCGCGCGGCCCCATGGGAACGCCTGGGCATGGCTGCGGCGCCATCCTTGGATTAGGATATGCGGCAGACGAGGCGGAGGCCGGATGCGAAACCCGAGTCCGGCGCAGCGCGTCAAACGGGATCGTTTCATCCATTACGGGATCAACAAAAGCAGTTGAGGCTGGCTCCATATGAGCACATCGGTAACATTGGAAAAGAGCGCACTCGGCCTGACCGAATCGACCATCATGGGGGTTGCCGGCACCGCGCCGGTGTTTTCCATCGCCGCCACCACCGCCGCCCTAGTTGCGGCGGTCGGCGTGCTCTCTCCCGCCAGCCTGCTCTATTGCGGCATCATGATGTTCGGCGTAGCGCTCGCCTACATGCATCTCAACCGCAAGGACACCAACGCCGGCGCGGCCTATGCCTGGGTGGGAACCATCTTCAATCCGATCCTGGGGTTTCTCGCGGGCTGGGCCCTGCTGGTTGCCTCCGCCGTCTTCATGGTCTCCGGCACGGTGCCCGCCGCCACCGCCACCCTGGAGTTGCTCGCGCCCGCCTATGCCAACCACACCGGCGTCGTCACGCTGGTCGCCGCCGGCTGGCTAATCCTGGTGAGTGCCGTGATCATCAAAGGCATCAAGCTCACCAGTTATATGCAGGTTGCACTGACGGCGATCGAACTGGCAATCGTGCTGGTCATTCTCACCGCCGCCTGGCTCAAGTTTCATCAGCATCCGATGCACACGATCCATTGGTCGGATTTTGCCCTGACCCATTTCAATTCGCATCTGTTTACAACCGGCATGATCACGGCGTTGTTCTTCTACTGGGGCTGGGACGTAACGGTCAATCTCAACGAAGAGACACGCAATGGCAGCTGGGTCGCCGGCCTGGGATCAGTGCTGGCGATGCTGATTATCGTCACGCTGTTCATCCTGTTCGTGATGGTGACCTTGATGGTCCTCAGCGATCAGGCGATCCAGGCATCGGAAACCAATGTCGTACTCGCCGTTGCCGACAAGGTGTTCCCCAAACCCTGGAGTTATATGGCGGTACTCGCGGTGATGCTGAGTACCCTGGGTACGCTGGAGACATCGATCCTGCAGTTTACCCGCACACAGTTCGCGCTCGGGCGCGACGGCACCCTGAACCGGCGCTATGCCGGCCTGCACCCCACCTGGCACACGCCCTGGGTCGCCACCTCGGCCATTGCCGGTTTCGGTCTGCTGCTGCTGCTGCTCGCCTCGCGGTTGCCTACCGTCAGCCAGATCATCGGCGATTCGGTCAATGCCATCGGATTCCAGGCGTCGTTTTACTACGGCCTGACCTGTTTCGCCTGCGCCTGGCTGGTATGGCGCCACGAGCGCCGGGGCGCATTCAACCTCATCTTTTTGGTATTTTGGCCGCTCGCCAGCGGAATATTTCTGTGGTTCACCGGATTCTACAGCTTGCCTACCTTCAACCTGACCAGCACGCTGTTTGCCATTGGCGGGATCCTGGTAGGCATCGTGCCGTTCTGGCTCAACCGCCGTGCACGGCGGCAAGCGGAGCAGGAGTCGTGGGTGGATATTCGAGCGATGGCCGCCGAATCAGCCGAAGGCGAGGGCTAAACCGAATCGTCACCCCCGATTCCGCCCGTCCGCCGCTTCGGCCTGTTTAGTCCGGCGTATGCGTTGCCGCCGGTATCGCGCCGGCCGGTCCGTCAGCGCGGCCGGTTACGCAACATATCCTCGACGTCGTCGACCTTGTCGTACAGCAGGTTGATGCGGCGCGACAGTCCCTGGATCTCCGCATG
>OFHG01000053.1_pt1 | contig 52929 bp, 40 predicted proteins | sample 1521931 | NCBI WGS metagenome assembly OFHG01 (sample SAMEA2468438, study PRJEB22500) | soil metagenome | biome: Glassland; feature: Farmland; material: Clay | place: Australia | collected 2013-01-31 | depth 0.55 m
TGCCACGACCGCGCGCTTGGTAGCGCGACATTCGTGACAGTCTAACCAATCAAAAAACGTTTCGGACGATGTCGGAACGCGCGATGGCGTTTTGATAAGATCGTGTTGAAGACCTTTGGTTGACAGCCTGCCGCCGCCCCAGCAAGGTTCCGGCGGTTCTGCACCACTTTCCGGAGTTCCGCCAATGCCGCACACGCTGCGTTCCTTTCTCGAGTCGATCGACAACCGGATGCTGCACATCCGCGAGCCGGTCGATCCGGTGAAGCAGGTCGGCTATCTGTGCTCGGAAAGCCGCGGGCCGCTGATGTTTCACAACCTGGAAGGCTTCCCCGGCTTCCGGCTGACCGACATCCTGATCAAGGACCGCAGGGGACAGGCGGCGGCGCTCGGCCTCGACGACATCAAGGAAGTCTGTCCGTTCCTCGCCGCGCAGATGTCGAAGGGGCCCGGCAAGTCGAAGATGGTCAAGGACGGGCCGGTGAAGGAGGTGAAGCTGATCGGCAAGGACGCCGACATCCGCAAGCTGCCGATCCCGATCCATTCCAAGGGCGACGCCGGGCGCTATCTCGGCTCCGGCGTCACCGTCACCAAGGACCCGGACACGGGGCTGCGCAACGAGTCCATCCTGCGCGTGCAGCTCACCGACGATCCGCACAAGGCGCCGTTCTGGATGGCGGCGCGGCACAACTACGCCCACTACATGAAATACGTCGAGCGCAACCAGCCGATGCCGATGGCGTTCGCGATCGGGCTGCACCCGGTCTACGAGATCATGTCGAACTGGTCCGGCAGGTCGTCGACAACGACGTGCACGTTCTCGATCCGCGATTTGAATTCCTCGGGAAGATCTTCAAATGCCCGCTCCACCAGCTTCTCGAATTTATCTTTGTCCATGCTCGAGGTCCACGATCTTGTGTGCCGGTTCGTCGTAGAGTACTTTTCCCCTGAACACGATCGTTGCGCTTCCCTCGAGGACCAGTTTTGAAAAATGGTCGCCGGTCTTCTCGAAATAAACCTTCATTATTTCGCCGCCGCTGGTTTTGATCTCGACCGGCGACATCATTCCGTACCGGATTACCGCCGCTATGGCGCATGCGACGGCGCCGGTCCCGCAGGCGAGGGAGAAGGGGCGCACCAACAGGGAGGGGGGTGTGCTTGTGTCGGAGGCGGCGGTGGGGGTTCGTCAGCCCGACGGGGGGCGCGTCCTCCGCCGCCGTGCCGGCGGAGAAGACGCCGCCGACCCGGCCCACGGCGAGCCGGGCCGTGGAGGAACCCACGAGGGCGACCTCGTCCCCCACGGCCAGACCGACCCGCGTGGCGAGGCGCGCACCCGCGAGGGCCCACCGGTCCCCCGTGGGCGCCGCCGCGGGCGGCGGGGCGCCCTCCAGGGCCAGGTAGACGTCGGGCTCCACGCCCCGGACGAGGGCGGGCGCGCCTCGCACGGTCTCGAAGGCGAGGATCTCGGGGCTCACGCGCTGCGCCCAGGACTGGGCCCGGAGGTCCGCCACGAGGCCGGCGTTGACCGAGGAGGCCCCGCTCCCCTGCGTGACCACGTACACGTCCCCGCCGACGATCTCCTGGGGGAGGGCGGGAAGCGCGGCGAGCAGGGGCGCCGCGGCGCCCAGGAGGAGTGCGCAGAGGAGCAGGCCGGGGACGACCCGCGGGCCCGTCAGGATGGGACCGCCTCCGGGACCCCGCGGACGAGGAGGCCCGCCCGGCGCGCGGGCACCAGGGCGCCGAGGGCGGAGGCGAGGACGGCCACCCCGAAGGCGAGGGCGACGCCGCCCGTGGGCGGTGCGAGGACGAGGAGGTTGGGCAGGCCGACGAGCGACGCGAAGGACACGAAGCCGTGGGCCAGGACGATCCCGAGGGCCGAGCCCACCGTGGCGCCGACCAGGGCGAGCAGGAGGGCCTGGCCCTCGTACAGGGATGCGACGAGGCGCGGGGACGCGCCGAGGCTGCGCAGGGTCCGGATCTCTCGGGACCGCTGGACGACCTCCAGGGACATGGCGAAGTACACGAGGACCGCGATGACCGCGGCGATCACGACGCTCAGGGCGATGAGGGCGGTCCCCACCTCGTCTACGCTGCCCTGGGTGAAGCCCGCCGCGCCGATCAGGTCGAAGGGCGTGAGGCCGAGGGCCGCGACCATGGAGGGATCGAGGCCGTGCGCCGCCACAATCGCCTGCACGAAGGGTCCCTCCGAGGCGTTGGCCGTCGCGAAGAGCTCGGGCCGCGCGTACGCCCAGTCATCCGGGAGGAAGGCGTCCTTCCCGGGCGGCGGGTCCACGATCGGAAGGCCCGCGAGGCGCGTTCCCAGGACCGACAGGGTCCCCGTGGAGGCGAGGGGCGCACCGGTCTCCGTGAGGATCGTGTCCCGCAGGCCCGAGTCCAAGGAGAGGTCCTGGGTGCCCAGCGGATAGGGCGTCGTGGCGTTCACGCCTTCAAGGTGCGTAAGCGAGGCCACGATGACGGGCAAGCTCAGCCCGTTGACCTCGAGGTCGGCGGCGTGGATCCGGAACACGTCCACGTCGAGTCCGAGCGGGGCGAGGGCCGCCGGGTCGATGCGGCTCGCGAGGAGGTCCGTCCCCGCGATGTAGACCGCGGGCTCCGCCCGGATCCGCGAGAGGACCGACTCGGAGCCCGCGCGCAGGCCGTCCACGAGGCTCAGGGAGCCCACGAGGACCATGGAGGCGAGGGCGATGGCCCAGGCGGTCGTCCGCGTCCGCGGAGTGAGTCGACTCGCCAGGCGCAGGATGGGCCGCAGGATCCCTCCTCCCCGGTGAGAAGGATAGCCCTGGGCGTCGATAAACGTTGCCGGGCAACCGGGATGAGGCAGGGCCGTGAGCCGCGCCGGGATGGGGGACCGCGCGGCGGGGCGACTCGCGAGGAACGCAATTTCATTCAACAGAAAGGATAAAAGCGCACGGCACGATGCCCGGTCTGCGTCCCCCCAACCTTCGGATCCCAACCGGCCCAGCGCGGGGCCGGCCGCGCATCTGTGGCTCCTAGTTCCTGCTTTCCTGATCGGGACGGTCACGACGCTCATCCAGTTCTGGGGCAAGTACCGCGAGTGCCGGGCCCTCGGATACTCGCACGCCAAGGCGCGGGAGACGGCCTGGTGGCACGCACGGGACATGCCCGTGCGACCCGCAGCCGTGCGGAGGCGGCGGAAGACGCCGAGACGCCGAATCGGCCTCCGGACGCGGCAGGCTCGGCCTCGCTGACCGGCTCGCCGCGAGGAGTTCCGGGGATCACCGGGTTTTGGCGCCGAACCGGCGCCCTTGGAGCCAGCGGGCCAGATGGGGCGGCCGCCGCAGGACCCCGAAGACGAGGAGGCCCCAACCCGCCACGTAGGCGATCAACAGGCCCACGGCAACGTTCGCTGCGAGGGACGCCTGCCCCGTCACGTTGATCCCCAGTCCAAGGATCACGATGCCCAATCCCGCGACCCAGAGGCAGAACAGCACGAGGTTGGTCCACCGGAAGGCGCGAATCCCTTCCGGGGTCACCGGGGGACGAGCCATCGACTGCCATCGCTGCAGGAGCCAGATCGGGAACGTCATCACGGCCAGGAGGGCGACGCCCCCGACGAAGTTCTGCCAGAAGCCCGCGGCGTCGGGCGAGGCGATGGCTCCGAACAGGGCGGCCCCGAGGCCGATTCCAGTCAGGGCGAGCAGGGACGCGAACACGACGATCTCGTCCATGCGGCGCCTCAGGACCATCGCCTCCATGGCCGCTCGGTCGGGGCTCGGCCTGGGGGGGAGACGCCGCAAGGTGACCTCCGTCCGCCCGAACCTCAACGCGGACCCGTATCCGTCGCCGGGCCATAGTCCTGTCGTTTCCGGGGTCGCCGGGTGAAGAACCAGAACGCCAGGACGGGGCTGGCCAGGCCCAGCTCAACGAGGAACGTGTACAGGAAGAGGTTCTGGAAGGCAACGGCCCGGGAGACGGACGTGCAGCGGCCCACGGCGTCGCACACGGTGAGGACGACCGTGTGGGTCGCGGACAGGCCGAAGTCGCTGTACGTATGGTTCGTCTCGGGGGCGCGGGACGAGCCGCCGTCCCCGAACTTCCACTCGTACGTATACGGGGGCTCGCCGCCCGACGCGGTCGCGACGAAGGCGACCGTCGTGCCCGTCGTGGGCCGCGTCGGGGAGAACGTGAAGGCGGCCGCGAGGGCCGGGGCCACGACGAGGGTATCCTCCACCTGCGTGACGTGGCCCACCCGGTCGGAGACCGTCAGGCTGACGACGTAGGAGCGAGCCGCCTCGTACGCATGGCGGACAAGCACGTCGACGTCCGTCCCGCCGTCCCCAAGGTCCCACGCGTACGCGTAGGGCGGGTTGCCGCCCGACACGTTGGCCGTGAACACGATCGTCTCTCCGGCCATGGGCCGGGCCGGCGCGTAGCTGAAGTTCGCCACGAGAGCCGAGGACACCGGGATGATGGACGAGGCGGAGACGCTGTGGCCCTCCGCGTCCGTGACGACCAGGACCACCGTGTAGTTCCCCGGGGCGGCGTACGCGTGGACCACCGTCGCGCCCGTGCCGTTGGACCCGTCCCCGAAGTCCCAGGCGTACGTGTACGGCGGCGTGCCGCCCCCCGGCAGGGCGACGAAGGAGACGTTCTGTCCCGGGAGGGGCCGTTGCGGCGAGAACAGCAGGTCGATCACGAGCGCCGGGGTCACCACGACGGGCTTCCGCACGGTCGCCGTGTGGCCCATGGCGTCCGAGGCGGTCAGGGTGACCGTGAAGGCGGCGGGGTACGCGTACGCGTGGACGACGACGGGACCGAAGGCCGTCGCTCCGTCCCCGAAGGCCCAAGAGAAGGTGTACGGCGGGTTCGCGCCCCGGGCCACCGCCGTGAACGTGACGTTCTGCCCCACGATCGGGAAGACGGGCACGCTCGTGAAGTCCGTCGCGAGCAGGAAGGACACGTTGACCATCTTGGTCACCGTGACCGTGCGCCCCAAGGAGTCGACTGCGGTCAGGGTCACGTTGAAGCTCCCCGAGGCCGTGTACGTGTGGGACACGACAGCTCCCGCTCCCGTGTAGCCGTCACCGAAGATCCACAGGAAGTCGTAGGGCGGCCACCCTCCTGTCGCGTTTGCCGTGAAGTTGACCCGCTCGTACGTGAGGGGCAGGCTGGGATCGAAGGTGAAGTCCGCACCCAGGGCCGCGCTCACGGAGAGGGATCGCACGGCCTGGGCGGAGTGGGCCGCCGAGTCCGTGACGACCAGGGTGACCGTGTACACGCCGCCCGAGGCGTAGGCGTGGGCCACGGTGGCCCCGGCCCCGGTCGACCCGTCCCCGAAGGTCCACGCGTACGTGTACGGCGGCGTGCCGCCCGAGCCGCTCGAGGAGAACTGCACGGCCTCCCCCGCCACGGGCGTGGCCGGCGAGAAGGTGAAGTCCACGGTCAACCCGCCGCTGACCCCCACGGACTTCGTCACGCTCCCCGAGTGGCTGGCCGCATCGGACACGGTCAGCGTGACGGGGAACGTCCCGCTGGCGGCGAACGAGTGGCTCGCCGTGGCCCCGGCTCCCGTGCTCCCATCCCCGAAGTCCCAGGCGTACGCGTACGGGGGGATTCCGCCGCTCGCCGTGCCGGAGAAGGTGACGGTCTCCCCGACGATGGGCTGGGCGGGTGAGAACGTGAAGTCGGGAGCGATGGGGGGCGCCACGGGGACCGTCTTGGTCGTGGACGCCGTGTGGCCCGCCGAATCGGTGGCCGTCACGGTCACCGGGTACGAACCCGGGGTCGCGTAGACATGGCTCAGCGTGGGTCCCGACCCCGTCGCTCCGTCCCCGAAGGCCCACGTGTACGTGTACGAGGCCGTCCCGCCGGACGCGCTCCCGGTGAACGAGACGGATTCCCCGACGACGGGCTCCGTGGGGGTGAACGTGAAGTCGACGCTTACCACGGCCGCCACGACGACCGAGTGCGTGGCCTGGGCCGTGTGACCTGCGTCGTCGAGCGCGGTCACGGTGACCGGGTAGGTCGCGGGGGACGCATAGGCGTGACTCACGGACCCTCCGGATCCCGCGGTCCCGTCCCCGAAGTCCCACGAATACGTGTACGGCGACGTCCCCCCGGACGCGACCGCGACGAACGACACGGTCTCGCCCGCGACGGGTTGGGTCGGGGTGAAGGTGAAATCGGTGCCCAGGCTGGCCGACACCACGACCGACTTCGTGGCGGCGTCCGTGTGGCCGGCCGAATCGGACAGGGTCAGCGTCACCGAGAAGGTCCCCGCGGAACCATACGCGTGGGTCACGGAGGCGCCTGTCCCCTTGCCTCCGTCGCCGAAATCCCAGGCATAGCTGTACGGAGACGTGCCGCCCGACGCGGTGGCAGAGAACGAGACCGACTGCCCGGGGACGGGCTGGGACGGCGTGTACGTGAAGTCGGCGGCCAGGGCGGGGGTCACGCTGACCGACTTCGTCGTGGACGCCGTGTGGCTCGCGGAGTCCGAGATCGCCAGGGTCACGGAGTACGAGTTGGGGGCTGTATAGGCATGAGCGATAGGAGAGCCGGTCCCCGTGTTCCCGTCCCCGAAGGTCCAGGAGTACGTGTACAGGGGCGTCCCTCCGGACGGATTCGCGGTGAAGGTGACCGTGTCTCCGGCACTGGGCAGGGTGGGCAAGTAACTGAAGTCCGCCGTGAGGACGGCCGTCACCTGGACGGAACCGGACACCGAGTCGACGTTGCTCGCGTTGTCCGTGACGGTCAGGGTGACCGTGTACGTGGCCGCGACCGCGTACGCGTAGGCGACCGTCTCCCCCGCGGCCTTCGAGCCATCTCCGAAGTCCCACGCGTACGTGTAGTTCGGCGTACCCCCGGTTGCGTTCCCCAAGAAGGTGACGGCCTCCCCGATCTCCGGATGCTGCGGAGCGAACGTGAAACTCGCGGAGAGCCTCGCCAGGGGGGCCAGGGACCCCGACCCGGGGCCCAGGGAACCCTCTCCGGCGATGAACGCGAGCGCGGGGAGCCCGCTGAGCAGGAGGAGGCCCGCGATGAGCATGGCGGCGCCTGCGGATCTACGTGCGGGTAACCCCTCACCCCCGATGGAGGGAAGTAGTTATCCTCCCACGACTAAAGGGTTTGGGTCACCCCGGGTAGGGGGTAGACCGCCTCTCACGGCCGGGAAGCCTTGCCCGCGGGCGGCCGAGCCGAGCCCGCCGCGGGTGGTTCGGCGACGCGCGATTCGGGAACCGCCTCCAAGGGGATCCTCCGCCCGGACTGCGTGCGCTGCCCGGGAAGGGACGCGACCACGGCAACGGCCGACAGGGTGAAGTACGCGGCCAGGCCGATCCACGCGTACGCGATGCCGAGGATCAGGGTCGTGTTCAGCTGGTGCCAGGTCTGGAGCATGCCGTCGGCCGCGGGGAGCATCACCGCCGAGATCCCGAGAATCCCGACCGCCATGGCCGCCGGCCCGGGGAGGAACGAGGCCAGTAGATGCTCGTGATGCTGGAGGTCGTCCCGGCGGTGGAGGAGGGCGAGCTGCAGGCGGTGGGCGGCCAACGCCTCCTCCCGCGTGGTGTGCGGGGGGACCATGAGGATGTCCTGGTCCTGGGCCTCCCCGACGGTCTCCAGGATCACGTCCAAGCCGAGCCCTTCCGAATCGTCCGGGCTGTCGGGGTCGGGCGGTGCCAGGACCTCCTCCGGAGAAAGGCCCGTGCCCGCGTCTAGGAGCAAACCGCCGAGCTCCCGGTTCACCTCGCGCCGGCGGGACTCGAACGCCTGCTGGACGGCGAAGCCGAACAGCGCGATCGCGGCCAGGAACACGGCCGCCGCGACGAGGTTGGCCATGTAGGCCCAGCGGGCAAGATCCGGACTGTACCAGGGGTCCTTCAGGCCCGACGCGAAGAACCACGCAAGGAGCATGACGAGCGCGAAGTAGCCGCCGAACAGGGCGGCGAGCGTGCGCACACGGAGCAGGCGTGCCGCGAATCCCATGGAGCGGGTGGGCCACGGCCGCCCCGGGCATAATGCTCGTGCCTCGATTCTCCCTCCTGATAACGGTCACCCCGAAGGACCCGGGACGACGGCGCTACGGCAACGCGCGGCATGCGAGCCTCGCCGACTCGCTGAATCGACCGTGGACACGTGCTTCGTTCGCAGGAATCCAAACACTTAAGGCCGATGAGCGGTTGTCGCGGATTGACTGCGTTCGGACCAGGAGAAGGAGGCCAGTCGCTGATCCCCGCCCGAACCGGGCAAGAGGCGCCCATTTCTTCCGTTTCTTCGGATGGAATTCCCCTTCGCGCCGCCGCCTGCGAGGCGCACGCGACGCGGAGCCCGCCTGCCATCTCTCGGATGCCGAACGCAGAGCCGGTTCCAGGGGCCGTCTTCCCCCGCGGGGTTGGCGAAAACGTGAGCTGGACAAGGAGACCGCGCCGCACCCAAGGGGTACACCTCAGGTAACAGGTGGCGGCCCGAGGCCGCCCTCAAGCGCGCGCTTGATTGGCCCGGGTCGCTCGCAATCCGGTGCGTTGGCGCTCTCAACGTTGGCAATCACGAACGACAATCACATTCGATAGACGGATGGGAGCTGCCATATAGACTCCTGAGGGTTGCGGCGGCCCGGGTGTGTCATCGCGAGTCAGGTGGCGATGGTCCAACCCTGGAATGATAGGCATTCCCCGAAGCGAGCGAGAGCGGATGCCTTCGGGAGGGTGTCACGCGAAGGGAGTCGCTCCGTGCGGCGCATCGAACCGCAGGACGAACGAGGCGTGCGGATGCCGAGCCGCGTGACGAGGGCGCCCCGCGGACCTCGAACCGCGGACGCGGTGGGGTGAGGGCGCATGGACCCACGCGCGCGGAGGCGAGCCACGTGGGCCCTGCTCGCCGTAGTCCTTCTCGCCACCAGCGTGGGCGCGGTCGCCGTCTTGCGCTCGACGGTTCAGAGCGGATCGATCATCATCAACCCTGGCGTGATCCTGCGGCCCTCCCAGGCCTGGGTCGACCTGGGGTTCGCCTCGACGCAGTTCTTCTCCAATCACGTCATCGTCCGCGCCACGGGGGTCACCCTGGACAATGTCTCCCTCGACCTGCAGAAGCTCCCGGCGGGGCTCCCGCGGGCCACGATGACCATTACGGCGTGGGACCCGCGCGCGGACAACCGAAGCACGGCCCTCGAGTTCATCGCGGTGAGCGGCGCCAACACGACGTTCTCGTTCAACGTGACCGGGCTGCGTCCTGACCTGCTGTACAGTGTCTCCGTGGACGGAGTCCTCCAGGCGACGGAGAACATCCAGGGCGGGGCGTCCCTCTCCTGGTCGGATTGGCTGACGTCCCACACGTTCGACGTCGCGGCCTATCGCCAAGCGCCGCTACCCGACACCACGCCGCCCGCCCGGGTCACGGACCTTCACGCCGTCGAGTGGGGCCTCGACTACGCCGTCCTCGGGTGGACGGCGCCCGGCGACAACGGGACCGTGGGCCAGGCAAGCGAGTACGAAGCCCGCTACGGCGTAGGAGGAACCGAGAACGCGACGGACTTCTCCAACGGCACGCTCATCCCCACGGGCACGCCGCTGCCCGCGGGCTCCGCGGAGACGGCGAACGTGACCGGCCTGTCGCCCGGGGAAACGTACTGGTTCGCGCTACGCACGGCGGACGCGGTACCGAACTGGTCGCCCGTATCCGACGTCCTCGTGGTTCTGACCCTCACGTCCTTGGTGGGCCTGCCGACGGTTGACAGCATCTCCCTGAATGCGCCCAGCTCCCAGGTGGAGATCGTCTTCTCCGAGCCGATGAATCAGACATCGGTCCGGCAGGCGATCAACATCACCCCGAGCGTCCCCTTCGAGGTGCAGTGGCACGACGAGTCCCACGTGACGATCAACCTCCATGCGGCCATGGCCACGAACGCGACGTACCAGTTGCAGGTCCGTCCCACCGCCGCCGATGCGGGGGGCACGCCCATGGCGAGGACGTTCACGTTCAAGTTCACGGGCCTCGCCCAGCCCTCGCAGCCTTCGGGGCCCCTGGGATTGCCCCTGGTCCTGCTCGCCCCCTTGCTCACCGTCCTCGTTGGACTCGCCGTCACGACGATCGTGACCGCCGCGTGGTTCCGCCAGACGAAACGCAAGGTGCGCGCCCTGCGGGGAGCCGTGCAGGCGCTGACGCGGCGCAGGGCGGAGGAGAACTTGGCGCGACAGGTCCGGGATCAGGCCCAGCCCATCCTCCCGTCCCGCGGCGGCTCGCAGCATGCATCCCGCGTCCGCGGGAAGAGGTAGGGAATCATGGGGGTTCGCGGTCCCTGGGAGCCGACTCGGGTGCGGACGAGTCGCCATGAACTCGAGAGGCCGGAACGCGCACCGTGCGTATCCGAGTCGGTCGCGGGGCAGCGACCGCGGTGCGCAAGGTCCGATTCGAGCCGACCCGCGTCCGCGCGCTCCCGCATCGACTTTTGGGGATCTGCCAAATCCTTAAGAACAATCGAGTGATGCTATGACCGGACCCCCCGCGGCATGGAGAAATCAAGACAGGAGGAAACGCGCTGGACCTGACCCGAACCAGGCTCAACGGACCGCCCTCGCCCGCCACGTCGGGCGGAACCGGCCGCATGGCGAGCCCTCCCGAGCCGCGGACCGTGGTGCGTTGGGGCCCCCGAGGATTCGACGGCCCTACGCGCTGCGCGGACCCTTTGGGCTGGAAGTCGCGAACAACGCCGGGGCGACGTGCCTCCCTGGAGTAACGGGCGGCGGCCCGAGGCCGCCCTCAAGCGCGCGCTTGATTGGCCCGGGTCGCTCGCAATTGGTGGCGTGGGCTCCTATCAACGTTGGCAATCGTGAACGACAATCACGTTCGATAGCCGGATGGGAGCCGCCATATAGGCTACCATGGGTTGCGGCGGCTCGGGCGTGTCAGGGCGAGTCAAGGTGGCGAATGTGCAACCCTGGAATGAACGACATGGCCTTCGGAGAGAGCCGGCCTTCGAGACCCGCATGTCCCAGGGGGTGACGACAGCGGAATGATCGAAGGCATCGAGTGGATGGTCCTCCTCGGCATCGTGATGTTTCTATTCTTCTTTGGTCCCACAAAGATCCCCGAGCTCGCGCGAGGAGTCGGTCGGGCGTGGGGCGAGTTCAAGGTCGCGCTCAAGGAAGGCCAGAAGGAAGGCGCGGACGCGACACGGAAGATCTAGAGGTTGGAAAGCCCCATGACGGAATCCGATGAGCCCGGACCGACAGCCGATGAGCCGGCCGAGCCCGCGAGCCCGCGGCGTCGGGGCCGCTGGATCACGCGCAGTGACGCGAGCGAGCGACCGGAACCACCGGCGGGGGATTTCGAGCGAACCGTCGTGAAGAAGGTGCGCAGGCAGGCGACCCTGCGGCCTGAATCCCCGACGCCCCGTGACGGCACGACCCCGCCCCCAGCGGACGAGAGGAAGCCACCCGGGACCGTCCACCAAGAGTCCGCCGCGCAGCCCAAGGAGGTGCCGCAGCGGGTCGATGCGCACGCGCGCCAGGAGCTGGCCGACATCCAGTCCGGTCGCCGGCAGTTCCTGAAGAAGGCGGCCGTGGGCGCGGGACTCATGGCGCTGGGCGCCAGCCTCGGGTTCGGCGGGGGCTACGCGGCCGCCACGGGTTTCGGCGGCCAGACGACCATCACGGACACGGAAATCGCCGCGCGGGTGATCGCCGGCGTGCGTATCGCGACGGAGTTCATCCCGAGTCCGGTTCCCGCGGGCACGGATGCCGACCCCTATCCAGGAAGTGCGATCCAGGCGGCCCTCAACGACGGGGTTGCCGTCTACATCCCCTCAGGGACGTGGAAGCTCTCGGCCACAATTTCCCGCGCGGTGAACGGCGCAACCATCCTCGGCGCCGGAGACTCTACGAAGCTGGTCCTCGACGGGGTCACCCCCTGCATCTCGGCCGGCACCCAGTCGGGATGGCTAATTGCCAACCTCGCCACGGATGCCGGAGGGGTGGACGTCGCCTCCGCGAGCCAGTGCCGGGTCACGGAGATCTGGAAGGCGGGGGTCCTCACGGACAACCGGCCTCGGGGCTCAGGGACGAGCGGGAGCGGGTCGTACCAAGTCTACAACGTGAAGGACTACGGAGCCGTCGGCAACGGATCGACGGACGACACGGCGGAGATCCAGGCGGCCATCAACGCGGCCCAGGCGGTCGGCGGCGGGACCGTCTTCTTCCCCCCGGGCAGATACCTCGTCAGCAACTCCCTGCTGTTCTACAGCAACATCCGGCTGCTCGGCCCCGCACCCCCATCCCTCTACAATGGCGAGGCACCGGCGGTCATCAGGACCACGTCGGGCTTCCCGGCATCCACGTCGGTCATCCGGGCCAGCAACATCGGCGTGACGAACTATGCGGTGGAAATCCAGAACCTGCTCGTGCAAATCACTTCCGTCAACACGGGCATCGTGGGCGTGGACTGGACGTGCGTGAGCTACGGCCGCCTCATCAACGTGGCCGTGGAAGGGCCCACGAGCAACCCGCCGTTCCCCGCCGGCTCCATCGGGTTCAAGTTCTGGGACAACGCCGGAAGCAGTCTGATGTGCTTCTTCAACTACTGCCAGCGGCTCGATGTGTGGAAGGTGGAAACGGGGTTCCGGTACATCTCCGCTGCGGGAAACACGGCGTACATCACCCTTCAGAACTTCACCACGTCGAACACGAAGTACGGGATCTGGACGACGTCCATCGGTGGCATCGGCCTGTCGTTCCTGGACGGCTACATGTTCGCCGGCAGTACGCCGGACGCCAGTGCCAAGGCCTTCCGCAGGGACAGCGCGAGCCAGACCATCCAGGCCATGAATGTCCGCGGTGAGGCCTGGCCCAACGTATCCGACATCCCGATCGATGGCGCCAACCCCCAGCTACAAATCGTCGGGATCTCGTCGTGGGCCCAGACCGCGCCGGTGCATCTCAGCGGCGAAGTCGAGGTTGGCATTCTCACCGAAACGATCGACAATTGGAACGGGGGCGTGGGGGGTTCCCCAGGTAACCCCGTTGCCGCGTCGACCTACCCGGGGCCCGCATCGTGGTCCTACTGGGCGAAGGTCCCGAGCGGCACGGCCCTCAAGGCAGGCGAGAACGCGTTCACGTTCTACACGCAGGCACACCCCAACCCCTCGAGTCCGAGACCCGGCCTCCATTTCCGCTTCAACATCTATCAGATGGGTGGGCTCACCCAACCCCTCACATGGGCCTGCAAGAACGTGATCACCGCCCCCTTCGGGACGAACGTCGAGACCTACCAGGTCAAACTCTACCTGTCCTCGGCCTTCACCCTGACGTCGGACCTGATCTTCTTCATCCAGGCCGGACGCGGAGCGGTTGGGCTCGACCAGTAAGAGGACAAGCGCCCGTCGTGAGATGAGGCGTGGCTCCTCGGGGCAGGCGGGATGGCCGGCTGCCTCCTGGCCGAGAGGGGCATGCGCGGATGGCTACGCGGCGCTCAAGGGCCGTTGAGGAACGACCTTCCGGGGGAGCCGACCCTGCGATGGCCACGGCAGCCGGGCCGCGCGACCCCACCTCCGATTCCACAGGGTCGTACGTTTCGCGTGGCATCAGGTCCGAAATCAAGGCAAAACCTTTATGATACCTTTCACGAATCGTGCCGGATACCCCTCTTCCGAGGGGTATGTGGGGTAGGGGTTAGTCGTGGGAATACGCTCGTGGACAGTGGAGCCGCAGGCTCACACTCACTCGGATTGCTCGAACCGGGATCGCGTCTGGCTCGAGAAGGAGCCCAACGCGACCGCAACCATGGTCAAGCACCCGTACTGCGTGGCCTGCGGCACGGTCCGCGACCTCACCTGGCCCCGGTCGAGGGCCCTGGGCTACTACCTGAGCGGCATCGAGGCCCTCAAAGAGTACCTCGCCCGCTCGCCCTCGAACTACAAGCTCGTGCAGGCGCAGAGCCACCTCATCGCGAGCCGTATGGCCACCCGGCGGGAATTCGAGGACCCGTACGGGACGCCGGGACAGGCTCAGCTGGACGCCTACGTGGACGTCGTTCGCTCCGTCCGCTCCGATCTGGACGAGGAACTCATTCTCCGTCTCTTACCAAGTCTCCGAGGGCACTCTCGAGGGGAGACGGCCTCAAGGGACGATACGCGGACGAGCTTCGCATCCACGGTACGGACCCTGTGAAGGCCGGGGGGATGATGGGCAGGATGCGGGCGGTCAGCGGAAGCGATGGGGGGACCCTCCAGGTCACGAGGTCTGCCGCTCGGAAACGGGCGGGAGCGTCCAAAGAATCGATTCATCCATCAGACTCGCGCGGTCGTTCACTGATCGATATCCGGAGCCCTGCGATACAGATGACCAAGACTTTGGCAGCCATTCCGGCCTACAACGAGGAAGTCGCGATCGGCAGCGTAGCCCTTCGCTGCCAGCGCTACGTGGACGAGGTCCTCGTCGTGGACGATGGATCCGCAGACAGCACCGCCGAGGTGGCCAAGCTCGCCCAGGCATCCGTCATCCGCCACAAGAGCAACATCGGGAAGGGCGCGGCGATCCAGTCCGCGCTCGCGTACGCCCGGACGAACGGCTTCGACGCGGTGGTGCTGCTCGACGGAGATGGTCAGCACAACCCGTCGGACATCCCGCTCCTGCTAGAACCGGTCCTGCAGGGGAAGGCGGACCTTGTCGTTGGAGCGCGGCGACGAGCGACAAGCCATATGCCGCTGTACAGGCGCGTGGGGCAGAGAACCCTTGACCTCCTTACCGCAGCGGGCGGCATGGCGGCGGTCACGGATTCCCAGTCCGGGTTCCGCGCGCTGTCCCGGGCAGCCGTCGAGAGCTTGGACTTGGAGGAACGGACCTTTGGGATCGAATCGGAGATGCTCATTGCGGCCAAACAGAAGCATCTCCGGATCGCGTCCGTGCCCATCCGCACGCGGTACGATGTACTCGGGTCGACCAAGGGGCCCATCTCCCACGGCGTTGGCGTGGTCGATCGCATCCTCCGCATCGTTGCCGTCCGGCACCCCCTGGTGTTCTTCAGCCTCCCTGGCCTCATCGTCTTCATAGCCGGACTGTGGCTTGGCTTCGATACGCTGGAGACGTACAACGAGCAGCACCTGTTCGCCACGGGCAGGGCGCTCCTGGCTATCGTACTCCTCATGCTCGGGGCCCTCACGATCTTCGTCGGACTCATCCTGAACGTCATGCCGAAGGCCATGATCCGCACCTTGAATGGGCAATTCAGAGCCACCACACGGGAAGGAGGTAAGTGAAGCATGGCGAGAGAAATCACCACCCTGGGCATCAACGACGGACACACGGCAGGCGCAGCCCTCGTCCGGGATGGCCGGGTCGTCGCGGCGATTCAGGAAGAGCGGCTCGTGAACGTGAAGAACTACAGCGGCGTCCCCCAGAAGGCCATCCACGAAGTCTTCCGCATCAGCGGAATCCATCCTCAGGATGTGGACGTCGTGGCCATCGTGAGCCTCAATCGGGTGTATGCTCCCCTGGCCGAGATGCCCTTCGAGGTCCGCCTCTTTGAGAAGATCTCGCCATTCGTGCATAGCCACGCCTGGTCTCGCTTCTACGTCCAGATGCTGCACCGGCGCCGACGCCTCGACGAGCTCCGCCGGGTCCTCCGTGAACTCGGACTGGACTCGAAGGAACTCATGTTCGTCGAGCACCACCGTGCCCACGCCGCGACGGCCTTCTACCCGCGACCGTGGGACGGCCCCGCCCTCATCCTCACGGCCGATGGAGCCGGGGACGGCCTCTCCTCCACCGTGGCGGTCGGCGAGGGCGATCACATGGAGAGGGTCGCGTCCTCGACGTATTACGACTCCGTGGGCAACAGCTACTACAGCGAGATCACGGCCTATCTGGGCATGAAGCGCTGGGAGCACGAGTACAAGGTGATGGGGCTCGCTCCCTACGGCCGAGCGGACTACTGCCTCGATGCGATGCGTTCCCTGATCCGCATCCATCCCCACCGTCCGCTCGAGTTCCAGAACACGAGCGGCAAGTGCGGGACGCAACTGCAGAAAACGCTTCGGCGGCGGCTCGCAGGACAGCGATTCGACAACATCGCGGCCGCGTGCCAGCAGTACTTCGAGGACCTCATGATCCAGTGGGTGCGGAACGCCATCGCCGCGACGGGGCAGCACAAGGTCGCGTGTGCGGGGGGCCTCTTCCTGAACGTGAAGGCGAACAAGCGCCTCCGGGAGCTGCCCGAGGTGGAGGACGTCTTCTTCTACCCGGCCTGCGACGACGGAGGAACACCTGTGGGCGCGGCCTTGGAGGCCTACGTCCGCGCGTGCGAGCGAGACGGTCGGAAGCCGACCCGACTCCCCCTGGGCAACCTGTACTACGGGAGCACGTTCTCCGACGAGGCAGTCGAGGCGGCGATTCACCGACGAGGCCATGCCGCGCACGCCGTTCGGCTCGACGGCCTCGAAGAAGAGCTAGGCAAACTCATTGCCAAGGGCAAGATCGTGGCACGCTTTGCCGGGGCAACCGAGTGGGGGCCCCGCGCCCTCGGCAACCGAACCATCCTCGCCGATCCCCGGAATCTCCACGTCGTGAAGCGTCTGAACTCCGCCATCAAGCAGCGGGACTTCTGGATGCCCTTCGCGCCCTCGTTGCTCGAGGAACGGATGGGCGACTACCTGGTCGAGCCACGGCCCGCTCGCTACATGATCGAGGCGTTCGACACCACGCCGAAAGGCGTCGAGCTGGCCGCCGCGCTGCACCCCCAGGACGGAACCGCCCGCCCGCAGACCGTCAACAGCTGGAATCCCGGCTACAGGAAGATCCTGGAGACGTTCCAGGAGCAGACCGGGGTGGGAGGACTGCTGAACACCTCCTTCAACCTCCACGGGTACCCGATTGTGGGCACCCCGGATCTCGCCCTCTGGACCTTCGAAGGCAGCGCCCTCGATGCACTTGCCATCGGCAACTACCTGGTTTCCCGCTAGAGGATTCGAAACATGACGGAATCCCTCCCGACCGTCTCCATCGTGGTTCCGACGTACAACGCGGAGGCCACCATCGGGCCTCTCCTCGAGTCCCTGATCCGGCTCGACTACCCCTCGTATGAGGTGATCATCGCCAACGACGGTTCTCGGGACAGAACCCGGGAAATCGTCGAGCGGTATCCCGTCCAGCTGCTCAACGGACCCAACCGCGGGGCCTCCGCGGCCCGGGATATGGGCCTCCGAGCGGCCAAGGGAGACATCGTCGCCTACGTGGACAGCGACGTGACCGTGACACCCGACTGGCTCCGGCGAATCGTCGCGCCCTTCTCCGACCCCACCGTGGGAGCGACCACGGGTCGGACCGTCTTCCTCCGAAACGAGAAGGCGACCTCCTGGATGCGGAGCCTAGACATCGAGCGTCGGAATGCAGCCCGGCGGACGTACACCCGTCTCGCGAACGGACCGAATTCGGCCTTCCGAAGGAGCCTGCTCCTTGAGGTGGGCGGCTTCGATCCGTCTTGGTACCATGCCGAGGACACGGAGGTGAGCTATCGCGTCTGGCAGCGGGGGTATCGCATCCAGTACGTCCCGGAGGCCGTCGTCCACCACATCCCGGAGGACGATTGGCGGCGGTTCTACAGGAAGCGGTACCGGGATGCGAAGGCGTTCACTCGTATGCTGCGCAAGTATTCCCGAAGCGCCATCGTGGAGGACGACTTCGTGAGCCTGGGCATGAAGGTCCAGCCGCCCATGTTCCTGGCCCTCATCGCGACGGCACTCGTGACGGTGGTGCTCTTCCTCACGCCGTACGCCTTCGCTTCCCTGCTCGTCCTCGCGACGCTCCTCGTTCTCGCGATAGTCGTCAACCTCCCCGAGGCCTTCGCCATGGTCCGCGCCAGCGGGCGGATCAGCTACTTCTTCCGGAGCCTTGGCCTGAGCCTCCTTCGGGGCATCGCATGGGGAACGGGACTGGCGGCGGGCGGACTGCGTCAGATCACCAGGGCCTGAGGGGAACGCTCTCGGGGTGGGTGTTTGGATATCCTCCATGTCATACCGTACTTCGCTCCCGCGTGGGCGTACGGTGGACCACCTCGATCCGTCCTCGAACTGTGCAGTCAACAGGTGCGGAGCGGCCACCGCGTCACGGTGGCAACCACGGACGCGTCGGGGGAGGCGTCCCGCCTCGCACGGCGGAGGGAGTCCCTGGACGGCATCGAGGTGCACCGCTTCCCCAACCTGAGCAACCGCCTGGCGGCACGCTACCACCTGTTCCTTCCAGAGGGGTTGGGTGGCTTCCTGCGCAGACGTATCTCCGATTTCGACGTCGTCCACCTCCACATGTATCGGACGGTTCAGAACATCCTCGTCCGGCGATACGCAACGACCTCCCGGGTCCCGTATGTCTTCTCGGCTCGGGGCTCGCTCCCAAGGATTGTGCGTCGAGAGACCGCGAAGGCCCTCTTCGACCTCGCCTATGGGAACCGCGTGTTGCGTGACGCCTCAAGGCACATCGCATCGTCGCCTGTCGAACGTCAGCACTACGAAGCGATGGGCGTCCCTCGCTCGAAGATCGCCATCATCCCCAACGGCATTGATGCGCAGCAGTACCAGGATCTACCCCCGCCGGGGTCGTTCGCCCGACGGCTCGGGCTGGAGGGCAAGATCCTGATCACCTACCTCGGGCGCCTCAACGCCCGGAAGGGGCTGGACTACCTCGCTCAGGCCTTTCAGCGGGTTGCCCAGAAGCGGAACGATGTGGCACTCGTCGTGGCGGGGCCGGACGATGGCTACCGTCGGGCGCTGGAACTGCTCGTGAGACGGTTGGGAGTCGGTGACGCCACGGTGCTGCCGGGCCTCCTCACGGGCCGTGATCGTTTGGGGGCGTTCGTCGACTCCCGAGTCATCGTCTATCCGACCTCCTACGAGCCGTTCGGTCTCGTTCCCTTCGAAGCTTTGCTATGCGGTACCCCGGTGATTGTGGCCGATGGGTCGGGATGCGGGGGCCTCCTGCGTGACGCCAAGGCCGGATTCATCGTTCCCTATGGAGACGTCGAGGCTCTCGATGCGGCACTAGCTCACGTCCTAGACGACGGGGAATCCGTTGCGGAAACCGTCCGAAATGGGCGTCGGTTTGTGCTGGAGGAGCTGGGCTGGTCAAGAATCGCAGACCAAGTCGTGGACTTGTATCGCCGGGCCGGTTCGTAGGAAACGCGGAGGAAACCACTCCGTCACCGAGGACCCGATGGCCAACGCCACCATCCGGTCGATGGCGCGCCCCAAGAAGCCGGAGGGAGATGTATCCCAGACAATCCGCGTAGGCTCCGCATATGCTTCGTGGGGACCCCCTGGCTGTCGGTGGGCTCCGAGCGCGGAGGAATCCAGAAGAGCGTCTTCGAGCTCGCGCGGGCGATGTCACGGGACCACGATGTCCACGTCGTGTGTCCCGCGCCGATACGCCCCCTGGACGCCCAGACCTCCGTGGAACCGAAGTTCCACTACGCGGCCGTGACCGAGCTCCGTCGCTATCCGATCCCAGATGAACTCGACATCAGTACCGAGGGCGTGCTCCTCCTCATCCGCTTGATCTTCGCCATCGTCGCGATGGCGGCCGCATACGCCGGGCTGCGCCGCAGCCTCCGCTTCGACGTCACGTACATGTCCAGCAAGTACGTCGCGTTGCCGATCCTCCTGATGGGGCGGAGGCGGAGCTCGGGTGCGTTCGTCTATTCGGAGCGGAACACTTGGCCGTGGCTGTACGCCGAGCCTTCGGGCGCTTGGGCACGACTCCGGTATCGTTTCAACGTCCGGCTCGGGAAGGCCGTGTGCACCCGGAGCGATGGCGTCCACGTCAACTCGGATTCCCTGGCCGACGCGATGGCTGGGCAGGGGATCGACCGCGCGGTCATTGAACCGATTCCCAACGGCGTGGAAGCGCCTCCAGAGACGGCGACCGAACCGCTGGCCCCCGAGGTGAGGGTGGGGTTCGTCGCCCGGCTCGTGGAGGACAAGGGCGTCCGAATCCTGGTCGAGACGGTCCGGATGTTGAACGAACAACGGCCCAGCATGCGGTTCGACATCTTGGGGGACGGCCCTTCGCGGGCCATGATTGCCAACGCGAACCTGAGGAACTGCACTTTGTGGGGCGAGCGACCTCGAACCGAGGTTCTCGAGACCCTCAGGTCGATCCATGTCGTGCTCTTCCTCTCTCCGGTGGAGAACATCCCATCCACCGCACTCCTGGAAGCCCTTGCCTTGGGCAAGGCCGTTGTTGCCACCAAGGTCGGCGACACGCCCCGCTTCCTCACAGACCGCAAGAATGCCCTGTTGTGCGAGCCGAATCCTTCGGCGGTCACCGAAGCGGTAGTGGCTCTTACCGACGCCCAAGAGCTCTACGACACCGTGACCGCGGGTGCACGTCGCCTGGCCGGCGTGTACACCTGGGACGCCGTGGCCAGAAGGCATCTCGCCTTCTACACGTCCATTCTCGCCGCGGTCGCTGGCTGATCATGCATGTAACCCTAGTGACTTCGGCGTTCCTACATCCCGAGCGGGCTGCGCAGCCGGGCGTCCGACGGTACTCGACGGAGCTGGTTCGAGCGCTCCTTCACCGCGGAATCGCGGTTCGAGTCGTGATTCCGGCGGCGGATGACGGAACCGAGGAATCCATGGCGGGCGTCGAGATTTGTCGCCTGCGAAGCCTTAGGAACTCGTTCGGCGCCTTGGCGAGCCTCGGTCAGGCCGGACTCCTCTCGTTCGGCTCACGACTCGCAAAGGCGACCCCTCTGATGAGGGACACGGACCTAGTCCACTCGACCGTGCCGCTCCTTGTCGTTGACGCCCTGCGAAGGATTCGCCCAGTCCTCGCGTTCGGTCACCACGTGGAGCGGATACGGGAGATCCCCGATCTCTTGACCGTCCCCTTCGGCAACTCCTACGGGTCCTACACGTACCGGAGAGCCGACGCCGTTGCCGTCCCCTCGGAAGCCGCCGCGGCCCAGATGACACGGCGTTTCGGCGTTCCGCGGGCCAAGCTCCAGGTTATCCCGCACGGAATTGAGGCGAGCACGTTTTACCCCGAGAAGATCCCTTTCGAGCCCATGCACAGGACGGATCGCCGAACGGTTTTGTATGTGGGTCCTTTGACCGCCCGGAAGAACGTGCTCGCGCTCGTCCAAGCGTTCGAGCACCTCGTCGCCAGCGCCGGGGACGTGCAGCTCGCAATCGTGGGACGGGGACCGCTTGAAGAACGCATCGATCGGATGGCCGCGGGCCCTGCCCTCCGTGGGAAGGTCCGACGATTCGAGAAATTGTCCGATGACCAGTTGCGCCAGGCATATTCGTCCGCCGATGTGTTCGTCTCCGCGAGCCTGGACGAAGGATTCGGATTCGCGGCAGTGGAGTCCATGGCGTGCGGTACTCCCGTCGTCGCCTTGGACACGGCCGTGAATCGTGAGGTGCTGGGTGACGCGGGATTACTTGTCCATGACGCGAGTCCGCTTGGCTTGGCCGACGCAATTCGGGGCGTCCTAGAGAATCCCGAAGTCGCGGACGGGCTGGCTAGACGCGGGCGTGCTCGAGTGGAGAGACAGTATTCGTGGTCCGTCGCCGCCGAACGATACGAGCGGCTGTATCGACGACTCATTGAGATGCGCGCCGGAAGCTAGCCCCCATCACCGAGACGAATAGGCCCGCGGGCATCACCGAATCCGGATTCTCGGGAACGAGAGCGCTTCATCCCGTCGCGGAAGACTCCGTCGACCGACCGTCACATCTCCATCGCTTCGTTGACCATGACTCCTTTCATGATTGCTGGCAATCGGTACTGGTGAGGAACCTGGCGCTCCCTAGGAAAGGTCCTGTCGCACGGACTGCAGCACGAGGGAAGGTTGCTTCCCTCGTCTCTCGAGCCATTGCGCGCATTCGTGCACCGCGCCTCTGGCAGATACTGATCACCCGAGGGACCTACCAGGTCGGCCTCGCCGCCACGCTCGTCCTGGCATGGAGAGTCCTTCAGGGACCTTCGACGATGAACTTCTTCCTCCTCGAATCCGTGGCAGGCGCTACCTTGGGTATCTTCCTCTCCGCGAGATGGGGCGCGGCCAAAACGTACGCCCCCAGCGAGGAGGATACGGGCCCGCCGGTCCGAGGAGAGGAAGCGACATCCCGGGAGTCCCGCATCACGACCGAGGGCGGTGCCGCCAATCCACCGCAGTCCAATCTCGAACCTCAGCCCAGCTCCCTCTCCAAGTCGGTGACGAACCCGAAGCTGGATGCTCTCTTGGCGGAAGCGAGAGACCTGCTCCGCCGGGCAAAGGACCTCGGCGTGGACACGCGCTTCTACGCTAGGACGCTCGCTCGGGCGAGCGCGGCGTCGTCGAAGGGAGACGTGGCGCGCGCCGTCCAGACCTTGCAGAGGGGCAACGTTCGCTTGGCGAGGCGCGCCATGGGTCCCATCGCAATTGCACACGACCCAACCGCGGCAACGGCCGGACGCTACTTCTTGGGACTCGGCGCCCTCTTCTTCGTCCTGTTCGCTCTCGGGTTCTGGGCCCTGGCCGGGTCCCTGTACACTGCACCCCTCCTATTCTACCTCCTGGTGGCGGCAGGCGCCGGGATCCTCGCCGCCAACATCATCATCTCGGGAGACAACCACGCAGGCGGAATCCTCGCCCAGGTGTTTCTGCTCTCAATCCTGGTGAAGTACTACTTCTTCTACCTAAACCCGTACGTATACGCATCCGACGCCTTCTACCAGTTCGGAAGTGTCCTCGGTATCTCAGCCTCTGGCTACGTTCCGGGAACCCTGGGGCACTACACCTACTTCCCCGGTTTTGCCGTCTTCAGCTATGCGGGCACAAGTGTCCTGGGCGCGCCCATGTCACTGTTCGGTGCGCTCGGCATCTCGGCACAACTTGTCATGGTCCCCGTTTCGTACCTGATTGGCCGGGAAATGGCAGGCCGCCGGGTGGGCCTCCTCGCGGCGCTCCTGATGACATTCACCGTCTTCGGATTCCTTTCGACCCACTACAATGCCGCGCTCTATGGCTTCCCCTTCGTCCTCTTGGCGATCTATGCCGTCCTTCGGCTTCGTGTGGGCAGCGATCTCCGTTGGCTCCTCGTTTTCTGGGTGGCGGCGATGGCGGCGTTCTTCTCGCACCCCATCAATGCCCTCGTCCTCGCCCTGGTCCTCCTCATCCGGTTCGCCTACCTCGCCCTTCGTGGAAAGGGAAGTACCCAGCCCGGCTCCAATGCCATCCCGGCCTTGTCCTACATCATCGTGTACGGGACGTACTTGGCATTCATCGCGCTCGCCTCCTTCGATCTCTTCGTCCAGACGCTCTTCCTCCCCGTGTACTCGGCCCCGCTGGCGACGGCCCCCACCATACGGCTCCAGACGATGCCTCCCTATGCGATCGAGAGCGCCATCGCCCCGTCCGCGGTTGCGCTGATGTTCTTCTTAGTCGGGTACGCGCTCTTATGCAAGCGAGGCATCCGCGTTGGGGAGCGCCACTTCCTCGTCCTGCTCACGGCCGCGTTCGCGGTCATGCCCGTCCTGGAGATGGTCGGGGGAAGCTACGCAACCCAATCCTCACGGTTCCTCCTCTACCTCGCCATTCCGCTCGTGTTCCTGGGGGCGCACGCCGTCGTGGGACTGTCCCGGCTGGGGAGACGCCGCCAGAGAGCGGCCGCGGTCGTCCTGGTCCTCTTCGTGTGCTTGGCGTTTCTCGGATCCTCGACTTACCTGACCAACAACGACGCGAGGTTCCTGTACGGGGACGTCCCGGCCATGGCCACCCACATTACGGAGAGCGCACTCTCGAGTCAGAGATTCCTACTGGCTGCGCCCAGCGGTTCCTCCGTGTACATGGACTTCGGCACCCTCCGATACTTCGAGGATAGCGGTCGAGCACCGTACCCGTTGTCCGGGCTCACCACGTTGACCCTAGACGTGCTCCCCGGGAATGCGACCCGCACGTTCATTGTCCTCAACCAAGACTTCCTCGAGTACGGTAACCCTTCGAGGGGGGGCTTCTACGACATGAACGCAATCCAAGCCGTCATCCATGAGAGGAACGCGGGAGTCATCTTCGACACGGGCAACATCCAAGTCTACATGGTGGACGGTCCATCCTCCTGACTCTGGCGAGCCCACGGGGCGCGGATGCAAGCCCACCGCATGGGTTCACGCGAGGGCACTCCGCTTCGCCTCGGCGGGTGAGCGCCAGGCACACGTACGGCCGCCACGACTGAGGTCTCTTGATGCGAATCCTGTGGATCACCTCGTTCCCGCCGCGCCGGTGTGGGATCGGCGACTACTCGGCGGACCTGACCACCCATCTTGCCCGCGATGCGCGGGTGGCGGTGCGAGTCCTCACCTACGCCGATGGGCTGGCTCCGGGCGTGACGCGTTGGGATGGGATCGAGGTATCGCGCAACCTCGACGCACGGGCGTCGCCCCATCGCATCGCGCGGGAGATCGAGGCATTCGGGCCGGATCTCGTCCATCTCCAGAGCTCATCCTTCCTGCACCGTCCGTCGGTGAACCGGGCGTTGAGGAGGGCGTGCGACGTCCCCTTGGTGACCACCGTCCACGACACCCCTCGCTCCTGGAGGGTCTTCTACACCATTCCTTCGCTTCGCGGGATCTATCGGAAGTCGCACCGACTCATCGTCCATTCCTCCGCGGTCACCCGCGTTCTTCAAGACTTCCACGGCGTCGACGGGCAAAAGATCGCGCGAATGCCCCACGGGGTGGACACCTCTGTCTACAGGCCGGATGCAGACACGAATGAGGCGCGGAGGGAGTATGGACTGGGCGAGGCGCGAGTCGTTCTCTTCTTCGGATTCCTGCGACCTGGCAAGGGACTGGAGACATTGCTGCGGGCTTGGGCCCACGTGGCCCCCACGGCGAGCGATGCCGTGCTCGTGGTGGCGGGGGGAAGCCCCACCCAGGCCAGACGGTATGGCCTCATTGGACAGGAGGCGGAGTACCCCGAAACACTCAGGAAGATGGCCGCCGACCTGGACGTCCTTGATCGCGTTTGTTTCACTGACTACGTTCCCGATTCACTCGTGCCTGGGCTCCTCGCTTCCGCGGAAGTGGCTGTCCTGCCCTACGGAGGAAGCCCCTCCCAGAGCGGCCCGTTGCACAAGCTCCTCAGCGCAGGACGTCCAATCATCGCCACCGCATTCCCGGGCTTCCAGGAAGTCCTGACTCAAGGAAGCGAGGCGCTTCTCGTCCCTGCGGGGGACGCCGGCCTGCTCGCAGAAGCCATTCAGCGACTGTTGAGGGACCCAGCGACGGCCCGAGAGATGGGCAAACGGGCACGGCAGACGGCGGAACAGAGCCTGGACTGGTCGATCGTGGCTCGCCAGACCCTCGACCTCTACGAAGGCGTCCACAAATGAGCACATACTCCTTGTGCATCTCGAACTGGAACTCCGCGAACACCGTTCGTCGCTGGGCCGATTCGCTTCTGCAGAATCTGAGCGATGAGGACGAGGTCATCATCGTCGATGCCGTGAGCGACGACGGTTCCAGGGAGTTTCTCGAGGAGTTCTGCGACTCTCATGGGTTTACATTCATCGTGGCAAAGACGAACACCGGCCAGGCCCGACAGCTGGCTTTCCGATCAAGTCATGGCGAGTACCTCATCCATCATCTGGATACGGACGACATCCTCGTCTCGCTGCGCGAGGCGAAGCGACTTTACCATGAGGTCGTCGAGTGGGATCAGCCCACGGGCACGCACCGTGCCTTCCGCTGCTGGGGCTTCTTCATCATTCCGCGGGAAATGCTGGATGCGGTCGGAGGCTACAGCGACTTGCACTTCTATGAGGACCAGCTACTGGCCTACCAACTCGCGCGTCGGAGTCAATTGACACAGTCCGGTGACGTTTCCATCTCGGCCCGCGGAGCCGACCCGAAGAAGCGCGCGCTCCCGTTCCGCATTCGATACTCCTTCCTGCGAGTCCGGGACAGCCTAAGACTTGGAGTGTTCGACCCGAGGAACATCCAGGGGCTTCTGTTACTGCCGTTCGCATGGCCCGCGTCACTTCCCATGGAACACTACGAGTTTCGGCGGGACTGGGACAAGATGGATGTACACCGGGACGAGACGATCTTGTCCTGGATCGAACGGGAACACCTCTCCCAGAAGCTCCTGCTCCGGGCACTCCAAGAGACGTACGCGACCGGGATCGGCTACTAGGCGTAACCTGGATTCGGCGACATCCTGGACCGCGGTAGTGCGTCCCGGGGGAAGTGGGGACCATCTCCTGGGCCACGGCGTTGATGGCGTGGCGAGGACAGCGCCTGGGAACTTGCCCGGCACCCTGACTGGGCAGCGGCTCCGACGCCTGGCACGGCTCTCGCGTCCTCGCCTCCCGGTTCGTGCCCCCATCGGCCTGACCTCGGTTGACCTTCGCCCCACGCGCGAACAGCAGCGTGGCGATTCCTGGAAGATGTGATGACACCTGTGCCAGCTCCGACGGTAACCGTGCCCGGTGGCGTTGCGGAGGAAACTGCCGCAGCAAATGCCCCGGAGCAGCGAGGCGAGTCCCTGCGGATCCTCATGCTCAACCACAACCGCAGAGGCACGGGCACGTTCTTCCGGGCCTGGCACCTGGCGCGGGGTCTTTCCGGTCTGGGCCACGAGGTCACCATCCTGACGGTCTCTTCCACGCGCAGGACGACCCCGAGTAGGCATGTCGAGGACGGTGTGACCCTCGTCGAGACCCCGAACCTCCTAGACCTGCTCTACAGTATCGGCTCCGGCTTCGGAGCCATTGGAATCCCGTACCGATTGCTGCTGACCGCGCGGTCTCGCTTCGACCTGATTCACGCATTCGATCACAAGCCCAACGTCTTCCTCCCCGCCGTCATGGGCGCCGCGTTGAAGGGCGTGCCCCTGGTCGCTGACTGGGCGGATTGGTGGGGCTACACCAAGGACGGGAGTGGTCTGCAGGAGCACCAGGCCTGGCCGGTCCCCAGGCTGGAAACCACGATGGAAGACTCCATCCACAGGAGGGCGGATTGGGTCACGACGATCTCTCGCGGACTCCTTGAGCGAGCTGTATCCCTGGGCATACCGCGGGACCGCGTCGCCTGGATCCCATCGGGGGCGCCGGACGACCTCATTCGATCCGAGGACCAACAGACCGCCCGTCGCCGTCTGGGACTTCCGGAGAATCTGTATCTCCTGGGCTACGTCGGGTCCGATGTGGGGGACATCGACCTCCTGATCCCGTTCATGCATCGTCTCCGCGGACGACATCCGGAGGCGAGGCTCGCGCTGATGGGCCCGAGGATCCGATCCCTGCTCACCGGATACCCTCAGGCCCAAGACGATGTCCTCGACTTCGGCCTCGTTCCCTTCGAGGAGCTGTCGCAACATCTAGGAGTATGCGACGCCTTCGTCCTCCCAATGCGCGACACGGTCTTCAACCGGACGCGTTGGCCCAACAAGTTCGGGGATTATCTCGCGGCCGGACGACCGATTCTCTGCAGTCCCGTAGGCGATGTGGCGGACTTCGTGCGAACGGAGGACTGTGGCATCGTCTGGCACGACCTCGAGGAGTTGTCCGACGCGATCGGGACACTTATGGGTGACAGGGAAGCTTCATTAAGGATGGCGCAGAATGCCAGGCAGCTTGCCGAGGGCCGCCTGAGCTGGCGCGCCCTCGTGAAGGAATTCCTCGCTGTGTACGCGAGCGCACGCCGAGCAGCCTAACCCGTCCGTGCTCGAATGCTGGTATCGGACCACCGGTTGGACAGAAGTGACACGAGGCAACCGCAGGATGTGACTAATTGGCCGTTGACTCCACCTATCCGGAAATCATCATACGGCCGAGCCGGGGCTGGGTCTCCCTGGGACTCCGGGAGCTGTGGGCCTACCGGGAACTTCTTTACTTCTTCGTCTGGCGAGATCTAAAGGTGCGCTACAAGCAGACGGCCCTCGGCGTGGCGTGGGCTGTGATCCAGCCCCTGCTGATGGTGGCCATTTTCAGCCTGCTGTTCAGCACGGTTGCCGGCATCGGCTACCCCGTAGCTGCTCCCGTGTACATCTTTGCGGGCACCCTTCCATGGAACCTCTTTGCCAAGGGATTGCTGGAGGGCGGCACAAGCCTCACCACAAATCAGCGCCTCATCACGAAGGTGTACTTCCCCAGGCTCATCCTCCCGGCAGCTGCGGTCGTGTCGGGTCTGGTGGACTTCGCTTTCGCCTTCGCCGTCTTCATCGGACTTATGCTGTACTTCGGCGTGGTGCCCACCGTCTTCATCGTGATCCTGCCTTTGGCGTGTGGGGTGGCGATCCTAGCCGCCGTTGGGATTGCCTGTTGGCTCTCCGCGATCGACGTCAACTACAGGGACGTCCACTACACGATTCCGTTCTTGACGCAATTCTGGTTCTTCGTGACCCCCGTCGCCTATCCGCTGAACACGCTGCTGAACAAGATTCCGGAGGCTTGGCGATGGATCGTGGGCCTCAACCCCATGACGAGCGTCATCGACGTCTTCCGCTGGGCGCTCCTGGGAGAGCCGATTGTCCTCGACTTGTCGTTCATCCTGTCCATCCTCATCGTGGTGGTCATCTTCGTGGGCGGCGTCTTCTACTTCCGACGAGCGGAGAGAGTGTTCGCGGACTTGGTGTAGGCATGAGGAACCCGTCGATCTCCGTGAAGGGGCTTGGCAAGCGCTATCGCCTCGGTCAGCGGGAGCCGTACAAGACCTTGCGAGACGCGGTAACGAACGCGGTGGTGGCGCCCTTCCGCCATGCCCGAGGGTCGAGCGCAGCGGCCAATGACAGCCACGCAGTCCGGCCGACCAGAGAATACATCTGGGCACTCCGCAACGTCTCTTTCGAGATCCCCGGGGGGGAGGCCGTGGGAATCATAGGCCCGAACGGTGCGGGAAAGACCACGCTGCTCAAGATCCTCTCCCGGATCACGGAGCCCACCGAGGGGATGGCGAGGGTTCGCGGGCGTGTGGGGTCTCTCCTCGAGGTCGGCACTGGGTTTCACTTCGAGCTGACGGGGCGGGAGAATGTCTATCTGAATGGAGCCATTCTCGGGATGCGGAAGAATGAGATCGACCGTAGGTTCGATGAGATCGTCAAGTTCACCGAGATTGAGAAGTTCATCGACACCCCGGTGAAGCGCTACTCCGATGGTATGCGCGTCCGACTCGGATTCGCCGTGGCGGCGCATCTCCAGCCGGAAATCCTCTTGGTTGACGAGGTCCTCGCGGTGGGCGACGCGGCCTTCCAGCGGAAGTGCCTGAGCAAGATGGGGGATGTGGTCAGCGAGGGCCGAACCGTATTGCTGGTCAGCCACAACATGGCATCCATCCAGAGCCTCTGCACGCAGGCCTTCGCCCTGAGCAGGGGGACTCTCTTCGCCTCGGGCGACGTGAATGACGTGATCGCGCGATACATAGAGAGCATCGGCAATCTGGAAGTCGTGTCCGTCGCCGAACGCACAGACCGGCGTGGCAACGGCCGCCTGAGATTTGTGGGCCTCGCAATCTCGGGGGCAGCGAACCCCAATGATATCGTCCAGTGCGGGGCTCCCGTTACCTTCGAGCTCACGTACGAAGGACGAGCACCTCTCCGTAATGTCGTTGCCGAACTTCTCTTCTATGACCAGTATGGCAACTGCCTCCTTGTGGCCAACAGCGGCTTTGTCGGGAAGCAATTCGAGGAAATCCCTGAACGGGGCAGCTTCCTCTGCCACTTCGACAAGTTCCCCTTCATGCCCGGCGTGTATCATCTGAGGCTCTGCTGCGACGTGAATGGAATTGAAGCGGACAACATCAAGAACGCTGCCACAATCCAAGTGGTCGAAGGAGACTTCTACGGCTCTGGCAAGCTCCCACCCAAGGGGTGGGGTCACATCGCGGTTCCCCACGACTGGGACGTCCGGGCCACCGAGCAGACAGAGCCGGGTGTGACGGCGCGCTAGCCGACCACGCCTTTCGCCCAGCCATCGGGAGGCACACGCCAGCGCTTCCGCGAAATTCCTGGGAGCGCGTGCAGACGCATCCGGGAGGGATGCCGTGAGGATGATCACACGTTACCGCCTTGGCGGAGGATGAAACCCGTGACCGATACACCGAAGAGAGTAGATACGACGAAGAGCACGCTTGCGGCCAGCCGAAGTTGCCGCTTCTGTGGAGTCCCACTGGTGCACACCTTCGTGGACTTGGGCCTCTCCCCCCTGTGCGAGAGCTACGTCGAGTCCGGCCAGCTCAACCAGATGGAACCCTTCTATCCCCTCCATGTCTTCGTCTGCGAGAAATGCTTCCTCGTGCAACTCGAGCAGTACGTCTCCGCGGAGTCGATCTTCAGCGAATACGCCTACTTCTCGTCCTATTCGGACACTTGGGTCCAGCACGCCCAACGGTACGCGGAGATGGCGGTGGAACGCTTCCACTTGGGTCCGAACAGCCTCGTCGCGGAGACCGGAAGCAACGACGGGTACCTCCTGCAGCACTTCGTCCACCGGGGGATTCCGGTACTAGGGATCGAGCCGGCTGCGAATGTGGCCAAAGCCGCGGAGGCCAGGGGAGTGCGGACCGCGGTGCGGTTCTTCGGCCTGGAGACGGCCCGGGAGCTGGTCCATGCCTACGGCCAGGCCGACCTCCTCATCGGCAACAATGTCCTGGCGCAGGTTCCTGATTTGAACGGCTTCGTGGCGGGCATGCAGATCCTGCTCAAGCCGCAGGGCGTCATCACGATGGAGTTCCCCCACCTTGTGCAGCTCATCCGCGGCAACCAGTTCGACACGATCTACCACGAGCACTTCTCCTACTTCTCCTTCACCACGGTCGAGAAGGTGTTCGCCGCGCACGGCCTCACCCTGTTCGACGTCGAGGAGATACCCACGCACGGCGGATCCCTCAGAATCTACGCGCGCCACCGGAATGACACTACCAAACCCCTGTCCCCACATGTCGAAGACCTCCGAGCCAGGGAGCAGGAGGAAGGCGTCACGCGCATGCAGTACTATGAGGTCTTCTCGGAAAGAGTCAAGGAGACCAAGCGCGCAATCCTGAAGTTCCTGATCGACGCGAAGCGCGCGGGCAAACGGATCGCAGGCTACGGCGCTCCTGGCAAGGGCAACACGCTCTTGAACTACTGCGGCATCCGCACGGACTTCCTGGACTACACGGTGGACCGGAACCCCTACAAGCATGGCAAGTTCACACCTGGGACGCACATCCCAATCTTCCCGCCCGAGAAGATTCGGGAGACGCGGCCGGACTATCTGTTCATCCTCCCCTGGAACCTCAAGGACGAGATCATGGCACAAATGGCCTACATCCGCGAGTGGGGGGGCAAGTTCGTCGTACCGATTCCCGAGGCTCAGGTCCTTTGAAGCTGCCGTGCCGGAGATGAGGCTGTCACGTTGAGACTCCACGCGACCCTGACTTTCGGTGCGGACAAGAGTGACACTGTGACTGTGACGCTGGCGAGGCGGCTGCGGAATCACGCGAACCGATGAAGGGACGAGGAGGAATCCCGACACGACAAATGGCATGCGCAGGGTCGCATTGGCCTGTTCAGGACTTGGCGAAATCCTGCGCGGATACGAGAGATCGTTCGGAGAGCTCTACCGCCTGATTCGCGGGGAGTTTGACGTCGTTCTATTCAAAGGCGGACCTACGGGTCCCGGGGTACGACTGTTCCGGCCGAGTAGGAAGTCGCAGCTGGCGGCCCATCTCGGGACAGTGGCAGGGCGGTCTCCAACAAGTGTCGAGGTCTCATGGTTCGCAGCATGGCTCGTCCCTGCCGTGAGCATCGGTCGATTCCACTTGCTGCACTTCGCCAACGCTGAGATTCTGCCCTACGCACGGTTCCCAAAGCGCATCCTTCGTCCGAACTTGCTGTTCTCGAACGGCGGCTCCTTCGGACCACGAGTCTATTCCCGAGTTGACTACGTGCACCTCCTGAATCCGTTCGATTACCAGAGGGCCCTGGAGTTCGGCCTCCCAAGAGAGAGATTGTTCATGATTCCACGCGGCGTGAACGTGGAGCATTTTAGACCGGTGGATACCGATGTCAAGTGTGCCCTCCGGACGAAGTACGGGATTCCGCTCGACGCGTTTGTAGTGGTCAGTGTGGGTCACCTGGGTCAAGGCTCATTCAAACGCGTTCCCTGGTTGATCGACGAAGTAGCACGACTCGGACGAAAGGTCTTCCTCCTGCTGGTGGGAGACCAAGACGCAACGAGCGCCGTCCACGTGCGCCACTGCGAGGAGCGGCTCGACAAGAGGTTCAAGGTGTTGACGCTTCCCCCGGAAGCGATGCCGGAGGCATATGCGGTCGGCGACCTCTTTGTTTCGGCTTCCCTGAAGGAAGCGTTCGGGAACATGTTCACCGAGGCAATGAGCAGCGGGATTCCCGTGGTCGCCCACAATCATCCTGTAATCCGCTGGGTGGTCCAGGACGGAGGGTCGCTTGTCGACATGCAGCAGCCAGGACGACTTGCGGAGGAGATTCAGTTCTACCTCGACTGCCCGGACGTACTGAGGGAGCGTGGGAATCGGGGTCGCAACCTCATGCTCGAGAGATTCGACTATGATTCACTCAGACCCGACTACCTCGACATGTACCACCGGTGTAGCGAACGCACTTGAAGGGGCAGACCCCGAACAGAGCGTCATGTGCCATCCCGCGGACTACTGGCCAGGAAGCCCCCCGCTGCAGCCGGTATGGCCACTGCAACTTCAGGCCGCGCTACGAGGCGGTATCGTAAGTCCCATGCGACATCCTTGGTTCGCGATGGTTCCGCCACATCCAGGCAGAGCTGAGCGCCATGCAAGTGGGGACGACCGGTCGTGGGGAGGGCCGACGGGCCTCGCGAACGTGCGCATCCTCGGCGACCGGGACCTCCTGCGACGGCTCCGTGGCACCAGCCAGGGTATGGAGCGGCGGCTGGATCTCCCTCGGGAATCGTCCGCGGGCTCAAATCTTCGCTAGGGAGACTCAACTACGCGGAGGCGATGAGTTGCCAGAGCGTCCTGGGTCGAGGCGCTACATTCACATCAGCTTCGATAGGTGACGCCCCATGGGACATGACCACCCTCGCGTCAGCATCGGCATGCCCGTGTACAACGGGCAGCGGTATATCGGCAAGACCATCGAATCCCTGCTCCGCCAGACCTTCCAAGACTTCGAACTGATCATCTCGGACAATGCCTCCACGGATGGTACCCAGACGGTCTGCCGGGAGTATGAGGCGGCGGATTCCCGCATCCGGTACCATCGCAACTCCGAGAACCTCGGCGCTCAGGCAAACTACAACGCTGTTTTCCTGCAAGCGAGGGCTCCATACTTCAAGTGGGCGTCCTCCAACGATCTCTGCGAACCTCGTTTCCTCGAGACGTGTGTCCAACAGCTGGATGAGCACTCCGACGCAGTGCTGGCCTACCCCCGAACAAGGCTCCTTCTCGGGGACGAGGGCACCGCGGAAGACTACCAGGAGCCTGCGCGCGTGGACCAAGACCGCCCCTGCGACCGGTTCCGCGACTTCTTGGAGAACGGCGACCTCAACAACGTCATGAACGGGCTCATCCGCGCGGATGCCCTCCGACGCACGTCCCTCATGCGCACGTACCTCGGATCGGACATGGTGCTCATGGCCGAACTCGCCCTGTACGGGAAGTTCGTCCAGATTCCCGAGGTCCTGTTCCTCCGCCGAATTGACCCGTCCTCCAAGGTCACCCTGCGGAGCCGTGAGGACATCATCCGTCACTACGATCCGAGAATCCAGAGGATGGTCTTCCAGCGGTGGAAGTTCCACATGGGCTGCTTCTCGGCCATCGTGCGGACCCCGCTCACGACGCGGGAGAAGATCTGCCTCCTCCGGTTCCTCCTGGGGCAACTCGTGCGTGACCGCGGTCGCTTGGCCCAAGACCTTCGAGACGCCGCGCGAGCGTAGGGGGCTGCATGGGCTGCGCGAGGAAATCGCCGTACCCACCTCGATGAGGATCCGTCACGGGGCGTCCGCCCGAGGGGAACGGGGCGAAGGTTCGCACAGTGAGGCGAACGGACGCCAACGAAGTGGAGGGGCGCTTGCGTCGCTGGCAAGGCGCCCGGAAGAAGTTGAGCTGGCGACTTGGTGAGAAATTGAAGAGGGATGCTCTATCCGCGCTCGTCTGCCCATACTGCGGCGGAGCCCTTCAGGAAGGAGCGGCGACGCAGGAAGCGAACGACGAGATTCTGCTGGGGACCGCACGTTGCGACTGCAGCGAATTCCCGATTGTCGACGGGATCCTCATCCTGCGAGACACCCCCGTTACCGCTCGGCTCATTGCCTTGGCCAAGGCGGGAAGCGTATCTGAGGCCCTCGCCCTCTGCCTGAGCGACCGGGGGGAGTCTCTCCTCCATTCGACGGATGCTCGGACGGGAAACGGTGTCGCATCTCGCGCGGTCACCGGCTGGACCAAGATTCGGGCGTTCCACCAAATCTCGGAAGACTACCATCGCTTCAGCGAGGGGGGCCCACTGGTCGAACTCTTGGAACACGACCGCTCGGGAGAGTACTTCAAGCACCGGTTCTCTTTGGAGTCCTTCTGGCCACTCTACTCGATGACGCCAATCCTCGCGGAACGCGCGGGGACGATTCTTGACGTGGGCGCGGGGATCGGGCACTCGACGTTCGTCCTTTCGGAGTACGTGCGCCCCCGGCACTTGATCTATGCGAACCAATCGTTCTGGCAGACATACCTCAGCAAACACTTCATGGCCCCGAAGGCCGCCTGCATTGTGCTCGACGCCAACTATGCTCTCCCGTTCGCAACCGGGTATTGCGACGGGGTCGTGGCGATCGACATGCTCCACAGCCTCCTCAACCGCGCGGGACTGGCCCACGAGATCCAGCGCGTCCTCTCGGACCGCGGAGTCGCCGCGGTCCTGCACTTGCACAACTCCCTTGTGTTCAACTTCGGCCCTACGCACCCGATGACTCCGGAGGGATGGTCCAGACTCTTCGCCGGGGGCAACACAAGGGCGTTTCCGGAGCCCCGGGTCATCCGGGAGCTGCTGCAGGAAGACGCCTTCGACGCGTCACGCCCCCAGGACCCCGGTGAGCTGCGGTCCGCGAATGCGCTCATCCACCTGACCTCACGGGACCCTACGGTCTTCCGGCCCTACAAAGGGGTAAGGGCCGCCCTGACACCCTACGAGGGTCACCTGCGTGTCAATCCAATGTACGAAGCCCGTCGTACGCGACGCGGCTTCCACCTGACCCGCCGCTTTCCGTCGATCTTGGAGGACGAGTTCCCGGTAGCGAAGGCACTTCTTCCCGAGGAGGTGGACCTGTCCGTCCCGGAGACCGACACGGGTCAACCCGACGTGGGTGAGCTGGACCCCAAGGTTGCCTCCGAACTCACATCGAAGTTCGTCCTCCTCAACACCCCTCCGCGATACGCCTGACCGCTCTGTCCACGGGCGTCTTGCCATCCGTCCGCGCGGGCAGCCGAGGGAAACCGCGTCACTCATGGAATCGAGGCTCCGGGGTCGAAGGTAGCTTCATGAAGAGTCCGGCCCATGAGAGTCGCAATCCCAGGGTGGGGTGGCCAAGAGGGAGTAGGCACCAACCCCAAGAAGGCGGGCGCAGGGAACGCTCCCTCTCCGACCCATGCGCAAAGTCACGAGGTGAAACATGAGAGTCTTCGTCACGGGCGTCGAAGGATACATCGGGGCGCTGCTCGCGCCTCTCCTCGTCGGACGCGGGCATGACGTGGTCGGACTGGACACCGGGTTCTATCGCGACGGCTGGCTGTACAGCGACCGGGGCTTACGGTCGTATCCGCGCCTCCTGAACAAGGATACGCGGGAAATCACCGACCAGGACCTCAAAGGCTTCGACGCGGTCGTACACCTTGCCGAGCTGTCGAATGACCCGCTTGGGCAGATCCGACCGGATGTCACGCGCCAGATCAACCACCTCGCCAGCGTCGGACTCGCGAGCAAGGCGAAGGCAGCTGGAGTGAAGCGGTTCCTCTGGAACTCCTCCTGCAGCGTGTATGGGGTAGGCAAGGGCGAATTCCTCGATGAAGACGCCCCCGTCAACCCCCAGACGGCATACGCCGAGTGCAAGGTGCTTGTGGAGCGTGATGTGTCCCAGCTTGCGGACGTTTCGTTCTCCCCGGTCTTCTTCCGATGCGCGACGGCGTATGGCCCTTCCCCGCGGATGCGCTTTGACGTCGTCCTGAACAACCTCGCGGGACTCGCGTGGACCACGAAGCGAATCGCCATGGTGAGCGACGGCACGCCCTGGCGCCCGCTGGTCCATGTGCTCGACATCTGCAAGGCGATCGCCTGCGCCCTAGAGGCGCCCCGGGAGTCCGTCCACAACCAGATCTTCAACGTGGGCGACGATCGCGAGAACTACCAGATCCGGGAAATCGCGCAGATCGTTGCCGCCGAATTCCCCGGGTGCGAAGTCACCACGGGTCCCCCCGGCGGAGACAACCGCAGCTACCGCGTTTCCTTCGACAAGATCAACCACCAACTGCCGGGATTCCGGTGCGAGCACAACGCCCAGGAGGGCGCCCGGCAGTTGCGTGATCTGTTCGAACGGATCGAGATGGGACGGGAAACCTTCGAGTTCCGCGCCTTCACCCGGCTCAAACAGCTTCAGTATCTCCTTCGCACGAAGCAGATCGACGACGCATTCAACTGGAGGACGTAGGGGCCGCATGTCGGGGCCGACCGCGAAATGCAGGGTGGTGGGTGATACGAACGACCGATCCGAGGGGAGAGCGCCAGGACTCGGCGAGGAGCTCCGCCGCCTCTCCGTTGCCGAGTCGGGCACTGAGATGTATGCGCTCATGGAGGAGTTGTATCCCCTCTGCCGCAGCCTCACGGGGGACGGTGTCCGGGAGACGTTGCGTCGGATCGGCTCGCGGATTCCCATTGATGTCCACGAGGTCCCCACGGGAACCCAGGCGTTCGATTGGCAGGTGCCCAAGGAGTGGAACATCCGGGACGCGTACATCAAGGACGAGGCGGGCAACACCGTCCTGAGCTTCCGGGACTCGAACCTCCACGTCGTGGGGTACAGCGTCCCCGTGCGGGAACGACTCCCCCTCGCGGAGCTCAAGGAGCATCTCTTCTCGCTCCCCGAACATCCCGATTGGATTCCCTACCGCACGTCCTACTACTCGGAGACGTGGGGATTCTGCCTGACCCATCGCCAGCTGACCCAGCTGCGCGACGGCATTTACGAGGTCGTCATCGACTCCGACCTGACGGACGGGCATCTGACCTATGGGGAGTGCCGCATCCCCGGCCGGACCGAGGAGGAGGTGGTGATCTTCACGCACACCTGTCATCCCTCCCTTTGCAACGACAACCTCTCCGGAATCGCCCTGGCCACGCATCTGGCCCAGGCGCTCCACGGACTCTCGTTGCGGTACACCTATCGGTTCGTGTTCGCCCCCGCCACCATCGGCTCCATCACGTGGCTGAGCCAGAACGAAGGGCAGCTGTCCCGGGTGAAGCACGGCCTGGTCGTCGCGAACGCCGGGGATCCGGGCAAGCTGACCTACAAGCGGAGCCGCCATGGCCGTGCCGAAATCGACTGTGCGGTCACCCATGTGCTCCAGCACTCCGGCCAGCCCCACGCGGTCCTCGACTTCTCTCCGTGGGGCTACGACGAGCGCCAGTTCGGCTCCCCGGGCATCAACCTACCCGTGGGCCGCCTGACCCGTTCCCCGGAGGGGACCTTCCCGGAATACCATACGTCCGCGGACAACCTCCAGTTCGTCCGGCCCGAATGTCTGTCCGAGTCGCTCGCCACGGTCCTGAAGGTGTTCGCAGTGCTCGAGGGCAACGCGCGCTACGTCAACCGGAGCCCCAAGGGCGAGCCGCAGCTCGGCCGGCGGGGGCTGTACCGGAAGATGGGCGGCTACCAGGACGTCCCCCGGCAGCAGCTGGCCCTCCTGTGGGCCCTGAGCTTCTCCACGGGAGACCTGTCGCTCTTGGATATCGCCGAGAAGTCGGGCCTGGACTTCGAGTCGATCCGAGCGGCGGCGTCGGACCTGGAAGCCAGCGGCCTGCTAGGGTCTCAGGAGAAATCGGCGTGACGGGCGAGACGAACGACGGAGGGAGGACGCGATGAAGGTCGTGCTGTTCTGCGGCGGACAAGGGATGCGATTGAGGGAGTACACCGACACGGTGCCCAAGCCGATGGTGCCCATCGGCTACCGCCCCGTCCTGTGGCACCTGATGAAGTACTACGCGCACTTCGGGCACAAGGACTTCATCCTCTGCCTGGGCTACAAGGGCGACGTCATCAAGGACTACTTCCTGAACTACAGCGAGGCGCTTTCCAACGACTTCGTGTTGAAGGGTGGCGGCAAAGTCGAACTCCTGCAGAGTGACATCGACGACTGGAAGATCACGTTCGTGGACACGGGGCAGGCATCCAACATCGGCCAGCGATTGAAGGCCGTGGAAGAGTACGTGAAGGGCGAGGAGGTCTTCATGGCGAACTACGCGGACGGGCTCACCGACCTCGCCCTGCCCCATTACCTCGACTTCGTCCGTCGTCAAGGGAGAATCGCGAGCTTCCTCTCCGTCCGGCCGTCCACGACCTTCCACGTCGTGTCCGTCCGGGAGGACGGCGTCGTCGACGACATCCGGTACGCGCGGGATTCGGACCTGTGGATCAACGGCGGCTACTTCGTGTTCAAGAACGACGTCTTCCGGTACATCCGGGAAGGCGAGGAGCTCGTGCTGCAGCCGTTCCAGCGGCTCCTGAAGGAGAACCAGCTCGTCGCCTACAAGTATGACGGCTTCTTCGCCTGCATGGACACGTTCCAGGAGAAGCAGCGATTCGACGAAATGTTCGCTTCCGGCAACACCCCCTGGCAGGTGTGGAAGCGGCGGCCGGGAGGCTGATTGCCCATGCTCCGGGTGACGTTCGATGCGGTTGGGCCTCTGCACACGGTCCTGTGCCTGGGGGCCCACAGCGATGACATCGAGATCGGTTGCGGCGGGACGATCCGGACGCTGACCCGCGCCTATCCGGGCCTGCGCGTCCGCTGGATCGTGTTTAGCGGCGACGCGGTCCGCGCGAAGGAAGCGCGGGAGGGAGCCGCCCGGTTCCTCAAGGACGCGGGCGAGAGCGAGGCCGTCGTGCGACAGTTCCGGCCCAGCTTCTTCCCGTACGAGGGGAAGGACATCAAGGAATACTTCGAGTCCCTCAAAGCCCTCCAGCCAGACCTCATCTTCACCCACTATCGACAGGACCTTCACCAGGACCATCGACTCGTTTCCGACCTGACGTGGAACACGTTCCGCGATCACCTCATCCTGGAGTACGAAATCCCGAAGTACGATGGTGACCTCGGCACCCCCAACGTGTACGTGGGCCTAGACGAGGCGGTCGCCCGAGAGAAGGTCCGCCACATCATGGAGTGCTTCGCCAGTCAGCGAGACAAGCACTGGTTCACGGAGGACACGTTCCTCTCCATCATGCGTCTGCGCGGCATGGAATCGGGCGGCGCCGAACGGTACGCGGAGGGGTTCTACAGCCGGAAGATGGTGCTCGGAGCATCCCGGCATTCCATGGCTCCCCAGGGCTAGTCCGTCCAAGCTCCCGTGCAGGAACGCTGCGCAACCGGAGTGCGTGAAGCGAATGAGACCGGACCAAGAACGTCTACTGTTTCGCCGCCAGTTTGTCCTCGGTCCCCGCTTCCTAGAGGGTTATCCATCCTGGAGGCGTACCGAGCTGGGGTCGTCGCTCCGGCTCACCAGCCATCCGGACCTTCCCGTAACCCGGGTGAGCGGGACGGATGTGTCGATGGTCCTGATCGGATATCTCTTGGATCCATTCCATCCCGCCGACCGCGACAGCGACATCCTAGGAAGGCTGCTGCGCCGTATGGAGGAGGGCGGAAACCGCGAGAGCCTAATCCGGCTCACGTACCCCTATGGCGGACGATGGATTCTCATCGTGGAGGCGGGTCAGGATTGTTGGCTCTTCACGGACCCGTGCGGCCATCGGAGTGTCTTCTTCACGGTCGATCCGCAGCCCTTGTGGTGCGCCTCGCAGCCATCCATGTTGGCGGAACTCCTGGGCCTCTCGATGGACCGGGATGCCCTCCGGTTCTTTCACCGATACCGGAGAAGAGACTTCCAGTACTGCTGGCCGGGGGACACCTCCCCGTACAACGAGATCCGCCACCTCCGGCCCAACCACACACTTGATCTACGGACCCGAGCGAGCCGGCGTTTCTGGCCCCGAGGGGACTTGACCCCGCGGCCTACGGAGGACGTCGTGCGGGAGAATGCCCAGCTGCTCCAGGGGATCATTGAGGGCGCCTCCCGTCGCTTCGCGCTCTCCCTCGGTCTCACTGCCGGACGCGACACACGGACGCTGCTGGCCGGGTCGAGGGCGATCCGTCACGGGCTCTACTGCTTCACCTCCATGTACTGGGACTTGAGCTGGAATTCGCCGGACATACGGGTGCCCGCGAGACTGCTGCCGGGGCTGGGCATGTCCCATCATGTCGTGGTCTGCCCCGCCCGCATGGACAGGGACTTCGGACGCGTGTTCCGGCGCAATGTGGCCACGGCCCATGACTGCTACGGCCCGGTGGTTCAGGGAGACTACGAGGGCCAGCCCCAGAACCGGGTCTGCATGGTAGGATACGCCGCGCCCATCTTCAGTGTCCCCTACCGGCACAGGCTGCAGCGCTGGCGGCCCCAGACCGATCTCGGGCATATCGACGTGGAGACCCTGGAATACTGCACGTACCGGGAAGATCCGTTCTCGCGGGCAGCAATCGGCCGGTGGCTCTCGAACGTGCCGCCTTCCAACCTCCACGTGCTCGATCTGTTCTACTGGGAGGAGCGCGAGGGCAACTGGGAGGCGATGGGCCTCGCCGAGTGGGACCTCGCCCGGGAATCGTTCGCTCCCTTCAACTGCAGGCAGTTCCTGGTCAACGCCCTCTCCATTCCCGAGAAGGATCGGAAAAGGCCGCTCTATCCCTTTCATGAAAGCCTCATGCGCCATATGTGGCCCGAGGTCCTGAGCGAACCGCTCAATCCCCCCGATGAGGGGGCCGGCCTCTCGGTCGCAATCAGGTCACTGGATCAACTTCGCGAGAAGATTAGCAACAAGCCACCCCGAACCATGGCAACGCCGGTCACGAGGGCATTCCAGCGCCATCCGTGGCTCACGGACCTCGCCCGAATAAGCTGGCCGACGACGCCGCCCGCGGCCCCAGACCGGGGGAGCCCGGCAGCGGGAGGCCACGGGGAGGCTAACGGCTGACGAGGCGAACCCGGATCGTCCGGAAGGAGGGTCGGGCGGGTCTCGACGCCCCGCGCAAGGAGAATGGAGGAGAACGAATCTGAGAAGCCTCATGGACGATCGCCACCGGTTGCTCTTCCGCCGGCAGTTCGTGCTCGGCCCGCGCCCTCTGGAGAGGTTCCCCTCGTGGAGGAGGATTGCTCTCACTCCCTCCCTTCACCTCACCGTACATCCGGACCTGCCGACCTGCCGGGCAGGGAATGAGGACGCCTCCATCGTGCTCCTGGGATACATCCTGGATCCGGAGCGCCCCCAGGACGGCGATCAAGACATCCTCCGGAGGCTGCTGCTCCGCCTCGAGGGAGGCGGAACGCGCGAGAGCCTCATCCGGCTCACGTTCCCCCTCGGTGGCCGCTGGGTCCTGCTCGCCGCCCGCGGTCAGGACCGATGGCTGTTCAACGACCCGTGCGGCTACCGCCAGATCTTCTACGCGCAGCCGCCTGCGAAGGCCCTGTGGTGTGCCTCACAGCCCGCGTTGCTTGCCCAGGTCCTTCCCTTGGAGGTGGATCCCGAGGCCCAGGCATTCCTTCGTGAGCACCGGACGAAGGAGCCGCAGTATTGGTGGCCGGGGGACACGACACTCTACCGGGGGGTCCGTCACCTCCAGCCAAACCACTATCTGGACCTGGCTGCGGGCGCATCCCATCGGTACTGGCCCGAAGTTGATCTGTCCGCACGCCCGACGGAGGAGGTCCTAGTCGAGAACGCCCGATTGCTGCAGGGACTCATCGACAGCGCATCGCGTCGGTTCGAACTCGCGCTGGGCATCACGGCAGGCTGGGACACACGGACCCTGTTGGCGGCGTCGAGACCCATCGCCAATCGCCTCTACTGCTTCTCCCTGATGTATTGGGGCCTGACTCACAACAGCCCGGACATCCGGGTGCCTGCCAGGCTGCTGCCGCGCCTGGGCTTGGCGCACCATATCATCGCATGCCCTTCCCACGCGAGTCGGAAGTACGCCGACATCTGTCGGCAGAGTGTGACGACGGCGCATAGCTGCTATGTCCCCATCGCGCAAGGGCTGCAGGAGGGCTACCCGCCAGAGAGGTTGTGCATGCACGGTACCGCCATGCCCATCGTCAACGCTCCGGGGCGTCGGAGAATCCGGAGGTTGCGGCCCGAGGTGGACTTGGAGAACATCGACGCGGATATCCTGGCGTGGATGACCGGCCGGGAGGACCCGTTCGCTCGGGAGGCGATCCGCCGATGGTATGCGGGAATCGGCGACACGAATGTCCATGTCCTCGACCTCTTCTACTGGGAAGACCGGGAAGGGAACTGGCAGGCGATGGGGCAGGCCGAGCGGGACATCGCGCAGGACGTCTTCGTCCCGTACAACTGCCGGACGTTCCTCATCAACGCTCTTTGCGTCCGGGAGGCCGATCGATGCTTTCCCCAGCGCCCGTTCCACAAAGCCCTGATGCATCGTCTCTGGCCCCAGGTCTTGGACGAGGAGCTGAACCCGCCGGCCGACCCCACCCCAATCACCACCGCAATCGACTTCCTGTCGAAGCTCCGGGGGAAGGTGGCGAAGGGCGGAGTCTCTGCGTACAGCACGCCCGTCGACCGGGCGTTCCAGCGTCATCCGTGGCTCACCGATCTCGAGCGGATCCTCACCCGAGGACCCGGGGGGGACAACGCGTGTGGAGCGGGAACGTCAGAATGAAGTTCACGAGGTAGTCGGGGGCACGAGCTCGTGCCCAACATGCCCAGGTGAGCGAGTCTGTCCATGACCGTGCCGGATGGCCGAACGGGCATCGATTTCCTCCTGCTCATGGAGGACTATCAGGGGTCGTACACGGAGGCCTTTCGCGCCGCTCCGGAGCTGCAGGAGGCGTCTTACGAGGAGAGCGCGAAGCGCCTCTTCTCTCGCTCCATCTACTACGGCGACGCCTACGTCAACGGGCTGGCGTCGCGGGGATTCACCGCGGACCAAGTGGTCCCTGCGTGTCGGCCGCTTCAGTTCAAGTGGGCGCGTGCCCACGGGTTGTGGAACCCGAGCGATTGGATTGGCCGGATCCCCTTGGACGCACGGCCAGTGCTTTTTTCCAAACAGGTCACCGACCAGCTGACCCTCAGTCGGATCCTGATCGAGCAGATTGCCGGCCGCAGACCGAAGATCGTCTGGCTCTTCTCCGGAATCCGCGTGACGGCCAGGGAGGTGAGGGCGTGGCGTCGGCATGCGGAGCACGTCATGCTGTGGTGGTCGTGTCCGTTGGTCGACGGCTTCCCGTACGAGCGGTTCGACCTGATCCTCAGCAGCATACCGTCCCTGGTTCGTCACTTCGAGGATCGGGGGATCAGGGCCGCCCATCTTAGTCACGCGTTCGACCGCCGCATCTGCGATCGGATCCCCTCCCTGGAGGCCCGGATCCCGCGGGTGGCCTTCGTGGGCAACCTCGCTCCCAACTACGGGGACCGCATCGCCTTCCTCGACGCCCTGTCGCGTCACGTCCCCATCGACTTCTACGGGCACGGTGAGCAGTACCTCCCCGAGGACAGTCCCCTGAGGCGTGCCTATCGGGGGCCCGCCTGGGGCGACGAGTTGTACTCGGTCTACGGTTCCCACCTCATCGTCGTCCACAAGAACATCGACGTCGCGGAGAAGTCGGCCTCGGCCAAACGGCTGTTCGAGGCCACGGGGATGGGGGCCTGCGTCGTGACGGAGGCCTCCGATGACCTCGCAGACCTGTTCGTCCCCGGTGAGGAAGTGATCACCTACTCGGGCGTGGACGACTGCGTCGAGAAGATCGGCCAACTACTGACGAATCCGGAGAGGGCGAGGGAAATCGGGAGAAGAGGACAGCAGCGCACGCTCACCGACCACACCTACGAGCGGAGGGTCGACGACCTCCTGAGTCACGTGAAGGCCCTCGGCCTGCTGTGAGGCTTCGCGGCTCGAGTCTTCGCGCCGAGTCCAGAGAGCCTTTGCGGGTGAGTCGTGGATCTGCGCTCCGTGGCCGTCACGTTCCTGGCGCACGTCGAAAGGCGAGGGCACCCGCGTTCCGTCTCGAACCGACGCTGCCGTCTCCGAGGGAGAGGCATCCGGGCGGGCCGCCACACAGGTTCACGCTCGCAAGGACGCCAGCGTGTCTCGAGGTGCCCCCGTGCCTCACTCGAATCCAGCGCTTCCACGACAGTCTGCACATGCGACCTCCACAGCGTTCCTGCGTGTGGCCTCGTTGGCTGAATCCACGTAGGTCCCGGCGCGGTCCAACGCTGCGGATCTCCGTCTTTTGAGTGCGCGTATCCGACACGGCCCGACTCACGGACGACCCTTCTCGAGCCTGGGCTGCAATGGTGTGAGCGAAGCCCATCCCGACTCTTGGATGGGGCCCAGCCTTGAGGCCGGGCGCCGATTCCGGGCGAGTTGACTCCGTCCCGCCGACGGGGTGACTCGGATGGCCTGGCGGTCCACATGGGGTGGGGCGGGAGAGCGATGATCCACGGTTCGAGCTCCCAGCCGTGCTAGACGAGCTCGCCCTGGCGGAGCATGCCGGGGCCGCGTGGCGGTCGTTCGCCGCCCTGCATCGGGTCGACTGCCCGCGTCCTTGGATCGGACGCGAGTCGGCACCAGATAGTGACGGTTCTCGTATCCGAGAATACCTCCCGCGCGGCGCGCCCGTACGGTATTGCGGGAACCTATAGATACAGCGGTCACCGAATGGGGAAGGCTCGCCGCGGACAGCGCCGCGCTTGACCGCAGCGGGGTGAGGAGTGGGTGGAGGTATGAAGCCAGCCTTCGTTGTGGGTATCTTGGTGGCAGTGACGCTGCTCGCGGTCTTACCGGGTAAGGCCGCCGCGTCACCCGCGACGCCCTCCGGGCTTGTCCCAGGAGACATCTACGTCACGGACGACAGCGCGAACGCCGTGTTCCGGATCGATCCCACCACCGGGACGCAAACGTTGGTCACGTCGGGAGGGGCGCTGGGGTTCCCCCTGGGAATCGCCATTGGCCCCGACGGAAACCTGTGGGTCGCCAGCGGCAACTGGGTGCCCACGTCGACCAGCGAAGCCGCCGTGGTCCGGGTCGACCCCGACACGGGGACCCAGACCGTCGTTTCAACCGACGACCAGTTCGAGTTCCCCTCCGGGATCGCCTTCGCGCCCGACGGCGACCTCTACGTCACGGACCAGGGATCCGCGGCAACCGGAGTCACGACCGCAGACGGGAGCCTCTTCCGAGTGGACCCGGTCTCCGGCGCCCAGGCCTTGATCTCCCACGGAGACCTGCTCATCGACCCGGTCGACCTCGCGTTCGCGCCGGACGGTAGCCTCTTCGTGGTGGACTGGGGCGGCGGCACGGACGGAGCCGTGATCCAGGTCGATGTCACGACGGGCGACCAGACCCTTGTCTCGTCGGGTGGCTACTTCGTGAACCCGACCGGCCTCGCGATTGCGTCGGATGGCAGCATCCTCGTGGCCGACCAAATCGTCCGGAGCTCGACGAACGATGGCAAGATCATCATGGTCGACCCGGAAGACGGAACGCAGACCGTCGCCTACTCCAGTGACAAGCTCTACGATCCCAGCGACCTGGCGTTCGAGGACGGCACTATCGTGGTCGCCGACTTCAACAAGCGGGTCGTCCGAATCGACGTTGACAGCGGCACGCAGACGATCCTCTCGTCGGGCGGGGCCTTCAAGAATCCCTTCGCAATCGTCGTGGTTCCCCCGCCCGGCGAAGGATGCCCGCGGACGCCCGGGTACTGGAAGAACCATCCGGACGCGTGGCCCGTGGACAGCCTGACGATCGGCGGCAAGGTCTACACCATGGCGGAGCTCATGACGCTGCTCAAGACGCCGGTGCGAACGGACGCCAGCCTGATTCTGGCCCACCAGCTCATCGCCGCCAAGCTCAACCTTGCCGACGGCACGGATCCCGCCTCGATCACCGGGACGCTCTGGGACGCGGACGCCCTCCTGGCAGACTATGCGGGCCGGCTGCCTCTCCGTGTGCCGGCGAGCGGCTCCGCGGGACAGGAAATGGTCGGATTGGCGTACACCCTCGACCTGTACAACAACGACGTGTTCACCCCGGGCTGCGTAGGCACAAGCTAGGCGCGAATCGGACCGTCCGGTCCCCGAGAATGGCGGGGACTACGCCGCCCGTTTCCGCGAGCGCTCAGCAGAGGCAGTGGTAGCGATGCCCGGGTCGCAAAGCGGGGGCAATCGAGCTCGCTCCGCGCCTCAGAACGCTCGCCCCCGCCAACGTTTTATGTAGTCGCGGCTCCCATCCTCTCCGGTCCATGGCGTTTCGTCTCCGGGTCGGCGACCTGGCTGCGATCTTCGAGGTCTATCTGCTGGCCGTGGGGCTCGGCGCGCTCTGGACTGCCATCGGCACCTCGGAACCCTGGTACTTGGAGACCCTGAGCCTCTGGGCCTACGCCACGACGCTCGTCGCGAGCACGGTCTTGGTCAGCATGCTCGTCCTTGCCGGCGTCTTCATTGTCCGAACTGGAAGGCCCGAGACCGCCGGCCAGCTCGTGACCGCCTCGAGCCCGAGGCGCACCCCGGAGGCTTCCACCGGCGGGGCCAACCCGGACATCGAGCGCCTGCTCCAGTCCCTCGATCATGCGGCAAGCGGAGAGACGAGTCCGGGGGCGGTGCTGACCACCGTGCGGGAACGGGTCGAGGTTCGCGCCACCCCGACTTCGCCGGAACCCGAGAGCCTCCGGAGGGGCCGGGCGCAGCGAGTGTGGCTCACCCTCGCGGGTCCCTGCATCACGAGCGTGCTCTTCGCGGGCATCAGCGCGGCATTCCTCCCCGGCGTGGGGGGTTTCCTCCAGACGAACTACGTGATCAACACCTTCTTCATCCTGACCTTCGCCTACGGCTGGGGCGGCCTCATCGCGTACGCGGCCGCCTCGCTCTTCCTCGCGTCGGCGCAACCATGATCGAGCATCGAGTGGAATCGGCTGTCTTCGCGGTTTCGGGAACGATCAGGCCCTGCGGGGGGTCGGATGGGCACTAGCGTCGTCTCGCCGGCCACAACCGTGGCCATCACGGGGATGGACGCTGGGATCTTGGGGATCGTGGCCATCGCCACGCTCATCCTTCTCCTAGTTGTCCGGGAAGCCGTGGGTTCGAGGGGGTTCGGCCGGCGGGAGGACCCCCGCATGCTGTTCCTGTCCAAGGTCCTGACCGCGCCCATCCTGGCCCTGCTCGCGGTGTTCGCGACCATCGTGGTCGTGAAGATCTGGGAAGTCCTCTGAGCACTCCCGGGCGCCGTAGAAGCCGCCGTCTCGATAGCCTGGTTCTCCCGGCCTCCGTGCGGCGGAGGACTCCCTGCGCACTCAGAGTCCGAAGGGGAAGACCAAGTAGAGCGCCACGTTGGCGAGCGTGTGGGCCACGACGGTTCCCCACAGGGTCTTCGTCACGAGGACGACGAGGCCGAAGGCGAGACCCACGGCGAAGGCCACCAGGACGTAGGGTACGGAGAGGAAGCCGATGTGGAGGGACGCGAACACGACGGCCACGTACAGCAAGGCGCCGCGGCGACCCAGGAGCTTGACGCCCGTGCTCAGGAGGATGCCCCGGAAGATGAGTTCCTCCGCAAGGCCCGTGGCGAGGAAGATGGCGAACGCAGCAAAAGCGAAGTCCCCGGCGCCTCGGGTCGTCAGCCATGGGGCCACGTGGAGCAGCCGGTACTCCCCATAGCCGAGTCCCAGACCGGAGGCGGCCACCGCGACGTTGAGCCCGATGAGCCGCCGGTCGCCCAGGCCGACGAACACGTCTTGCGGTCGCAGCTCCAGGGCCCGCATTACGGCGAAGCAAGCGAGTAGGAGGGGCACGCTGACGATCGCGAGCCACTGAACCATGGTGAAGGGGGATAGGGGCGTAGAGAGGCTCACGACCCGCAGGATGGGCGGGAGCACCAGCGCGCCGAGGAACGCGGCGAGTGGACGGTCCTTCGTCGCAAGCCAGGCCGCCTCGATCGGCAGGCTGACTAGCAGGTACACGTCCAGCAGGATCCCGACAACCACGAGCGTGGCTTGTTCCGGCACTTCCGCGACGGCGAGGAGGGCTTCCGCGGCAACGAGCACGATCAGGTAGTGGCCCAAGAAGACCAGGCGCCTTCGCAGGGGCCGCTCGGCGCGCAGCGCCAGCCGCTCGACCTCCACGCTCAGGCCCACGGGGAGGGGCACATGCGAGGGGCCAGTTAGCCTTTGCGTGGTCGCGATGACCAAGGTGACACCGGAAGGATCGGTCGCAGCGTGCTCAGACACCGAGCCGAATCGCCCGGGCGCGATTCCACAGCCGGATGACGCTGCGGTACCGTGCAAACAGGGAGGGGCCTGGCACAGTCTCACTAACGCTATTTATACTCGCCGACCTTTTCAGCGGGAGGGGCTCGAGGGTGCGCCTTCGCTTTCAGGAAAGACCTTGGGACCTCATCGCGGCACTCGCCTACACGGCCCTCGTGAGCGCTGGGATCCTGGTCACCGGGATCGGCACGCTGTGGGCGCTCCTCCTTGTCTTCTTCTTCCCGGGCTATGTCCTCGTCGCCGCGCTGTTCCCGAGTCGGGGCCTCGGGGATCTCCTCCGCGCGCTCGCGGACGAAGGAGAGCGGCTCCGCGGCGCGGCGCGGTCACTCCAAGTGGACCTCGCGGCGCATAAGGCCGCCCTGGGGGAGGCCCGAGAGGCCGCGCGGGCCCGTCGACTCTCCGAGGCCGTCCGAATCCTCGAGAGCGCCAACGAGGAGCTGCGACGTGGTCTCCAGAAACGGTGGGCCAGGGATTCGAAGGGCGAGGAAGGCGAACGCCCGCCGTGGAATTCCGAGGAACGGCCGGCAAGGACCTTCGACTGGATCGAGCGACTTACGCTGTCCTTCGGCGTGAGCATCGCCCTGGTGTCCCTCCTCGGAATCCTGCTCAACCTGACCCCGTTCGGCATCCGTCTAGGCTCCCTCGTCACCACCCTCCTGGTCTTCACGCTCGGCGTGGGCGCCCTGGCCATCCGTCGAAGGATGGGACTGCCCGTCGAGGACCGGCTGTCTGCCGACATCGCATTGGGCCGCTCCGAGCTACGGGAGTCCGCGGCCGTGGACAAGATCCTCGCGGTCATCTTCGCGGCGAGCATCGTCTTCGCGGCGGGCGTCGTCGTGTACGTAGCGGTCACCCCGCGGCCGCAGGAGCTCTTCACGCAGTTCTATGTTCTCGACCGCGACGGTACTGTAGATCCGGCCCTCTACCCCACGCACCTGAACGTGTCGCAGCCCGGGACCGTGGTCATCGTGGTGGTGAACAACGAATCCGCGCACGTGGACTATGGAGTCCGAGTGGACCTCGTCGGCGTGCGGGTCGTCACGAATGCCACGAGCGGGTCGAACGAGAACGTGGAGGTGAACCGGTCCACCCTGCAGACGTACGACGTGGGCCTGGATGACCGGGGCACCTGGCGGCAACCCTTCACCTTCGCCATCGGCTCTCCCGGACTCTGGGAAGTCGACTTCCTTCTATTCCGGATCGGGAATTTCCCGAGCCCGTACCGCCAGGTGAACTTCTTCACCAACGTGACGGCGTCCGCATAGATCATGGCGGACGGGCATCCATCGTACGCGCGGGCTGTCTCCGCTCAGCCGCCCAGGACCACGAGAGCGATTCCCCGCAGAGCCTCGCGGCGCAGAATCCGCCGGCCATCGACGACGACTTTCTGCCGCATCCCGCGGAAGTCCTTGGCCTTCAACGCGCGCCACTGGGGCCAGTCGTTGTGCACGATACACACGTCGGCATCAGCGAGAGCGCTCTTCACGCTGGGTGCAATCTCCACCTCGGGCACCACGGCATGGAAACCGTTGCTTGCCTCGGGGTCGTAGCCCACAACACGCGCCCCTCTCACGAGCAGCTTGCGGGCCAGGGGGACCGCTCGAGACTCCCGGATGTCGTCGCTGCCTCCCTTGAAGGAGAGGCCGAGGATCGCCACCCGCTTGCCGTTCAGGTCGCCCGCCGCGCCCTCCGCGAGCGCGACGGCACGATCCGGCTGGACGTCGTTCACGTCGAGCGTGGCCTGGAGGAGGAGGGAGTCGTACCCTTTCGCCCTCCCGGCGGCCAAGAGTGCCCGCACGTCCTTGGGGAAGCAGGAACCGCCGAACCCGAGACCCGCCTTGAGGAACCGCGGGTTGATCCGCGCGTCGAGGCCCATGCCCTCGACCACGTGGTCTACATCGATGCCGCCGAACGCGTCGCACAGGTTTGCGAGCTCGTTGGCGAAGGAGACCTTGGTTGCCAGGAAGGAGTTCGTCGCGTACTTGATCATCTCCGCGGTTCGGAGGTCCGTCCGAAGCTTCCTGCACCGAACCTTCGCATACACCCTCGCGAGCGCGTCCCCGGACCTCTTGTCCAACGACCCGATCACGATCCGGTCCGGCTTCAGCGCGTCCTCGACCGCCGAGCCCTCGCGCAGGAACTCGGGGTTCATGCAGAGGCCGAAGTCCCGACCGGCCCGCTTCCCGGACGCCGCCTCGAGGGCTGGGCGCGCGACGCCCTCCGTGGTCCCAGGCACCACGGTGGACTTCACCGTGACTGCTTGGTAGCCCTTCGCGGCGCGCATTCCTTCACCCACCGTCCGAGCCGCCGCCTCCACGTAGGACGTGTCGATGGAGCCGTCCTCCCGAGACGGCGTGCCCACGGCGAGGAACACGGCCTCCGCCTTCGCGACCTCCCGAGCAATCTCCGTGGAGAACGACAGGCGCTTCGTCTTGCGGGCCTTCGCAAGCGCGGCCTGCAGCCCGGGCTCGTAGAACGTGGGCTTCCCCGCCTTCAGGGATGCAATGGCCTCCGCGACCACGTCCGCCCCGACGACTGTGTGGCCTTGGAGCGTGAAAGCGACCGCGTACACCAGGCCGACGTGGCCCGTGCCGACGATGCAGATGCGCGTCATCGGCGTCCGAAAGGAGCGCCCAGGCATTAAGGCTCTGGGAACGAGGCGCCTGGAATGCCCCCCAGGCTTGCACATCCCCAGGCGGAGCGCGGCGCCGTCCTCTCCGGCCAGGTCCGTCTGCGCCCCGTGTGCCTCCGCTCCGTCTTCCCCCGGGAAGCGCATGATCCTCTCCGCGTCCTCCGCCCGATCGACAATCGCGCCCCGGACCAGCCGCACGTGGGGGATCTCGTCGAGCAGCCCCTTCCTCCGGTACACGTACTTCCCGCCGTGGCTCGACGTCCGCTGCCCGTACAGGCGCTTCACGAGCTCGCTCGCTTGGTCCTTGTCGTACGACGCCAGGCGGAACGCGATCAGGGTGCCTTCCACGGTCGTTACGAAGGAAGCACGGGCGCCGACGGAAGTCGCCGGACGCATCCCGGACGGATCGGGGGCCGGAAAGGCTATATGTCCGATGGTTCATACATATGTCCATAAAGTTGGACATATGACCGGTCCATCGGACATCCCTCTCGGCCGCTCCCTCGCCGACATCCTGAGAACGCCGGCCCGGCTCGCCGTCGCGAGACTCCTCGTCCGCCTCCCCGACAAGGAGTTCACCGGGCGGGAGGTCGCGAGGCTCCTCGGCCTCAGCCCGTCCACCGCCCTCGAGGCGCTGGGGGTCCTCGTCTCCCGGGGACTCGCCGGCCGGAGGACGATCGGACGCGCCTACGGGTTCCAGGCGAACCGCGACTCCTACCTCTTCGGCCTTCTGGGGGACCTCCTCCGGTCCGAGGACCGGACCCGGGAGGAGATGCTCGAGAGGGCCCGCGCGTCCCTCGGGAAGGGGGCCCTCTCCCTGGTCCTCTTCGGCAGCCACGCCCGGGGCACCGCGGGTCCCGCCAGCGACCTCGACCTCCTCGTCGTCACTGAGGACCCGGGGGCGATGGAGGCGCGCGTGGACGAACTGGAGGCGCTGTTCCTCCGGCGGTATGGGCTCCACGTGGACGCCAAGGTCCTGACCCCGCGGGAACTGAGGGACCGGGCGTCCCTGCCATACGTACGGGCCGCGAGGGCCGAGGGCTTCGTCGTCGCGGGCCGGCCGCTGGACGAGGTGATCGGCCGCGGCTCCTAAGACGCGCCCCGTCCCGAGGGCGAACCACCGCAACTACCTCCGGAAGTCGGACGAGTTCCTCCGGTCGGCCCGGCAGGCCGTGGACCGTCGGGACTGGGACGCGGCGGTGTCCCACGCCATCCACGCGGCGCTCTGCGCCTCCGATGCCCTCGCGGTCTTCTACTTCGGGAGCCGACCGGCCGGCGAGAGCCACGAGGAGACCCTCCGGCAGCTCGCGGGACTCCGCTTGGACCGAGGGGAGCTCGACCGGAACCTCACGCACCTGCGGGCGCTCCTCCAGCTGAAGACCACGGCGGAGTACGAGGACCGCCTGCTGGGCGAACGGGAGGCGTCCGTGAGCGTCCAGCACGCGGAGCGCTTCCGCGAGTGGGCGACGACGAAGCTCCCGGCGAGCGACTGAGTGTGCCGCCCTCGAGACCCCTTCGCCCGTGCAGGGTTGCACGATCCTCCTTCGTCAGCTCGACCGTCCGGCGGTGCACCTCCGCCCCGAAGATCTCCAGGAACTCGAGCACTCGGCGCGCGTCCTCCGTCCTCACGATGACCACCCCCCGGACCAGCCGCACGTGGGGGATCTCGTCGAGCAGCCCCTTCCTCCGGTACACGTACTTCCCGCCGTGGCTCGACGTCCGCTGCCCGTACAGGCGCTTCACGAGCTCGCTCGCTTGGTCCTTGT
>OFHG01000054.1_pt1 | contig 51569 bp, 50 predicted proteins | sample 1521931 | NCBI WGS metagenome assembly OFHG01 (sample SAMEA2468438, study PRJEB22500) | soil metagenome | biome: Glassland; feature: Farmland; material: Clay | place: Australia | collected 2013-01-31 | depth 0.55 m
TGCGGGTCAGACAAGGGGGGTTTCGCCTGCTATTGGTGCCTCAGGCTAAGGTCTGGCATCGGGTGAGTGTTTCAAGCGGCGGGAGCGATTCCCCCAGTGAGCGTTATTGGATGGCTAAAAATACAATGATATACTTCCGCAAGCACGCACGCGCCTGGCAGTGGTTTTTTATTATCTTCTGGCGAACGGGCAGTGCGATTAAAACCAGCATTCGCCTGACCCGGATGCAAAATTGGAAGGCATTGCAGGCCTATTGGAAAGGCCTGCGAGATGGAATTTTATTTCCATTATCTAAAGGGAGGTTGTCTTTTTGAAAAAGGTTCTTATAACCGGGGGAGCCGGGTTCATCGGGTCTCACCTTGTGGATACCCTGGTTCAAGAAGGATACCCTGTGCGCGTGCTCGACAATCTGGACCCCCAGGTGCATGGTGATCTGGCACAACAGAAGCAATGGCCCGCCTATTGCAACCCGGCAGCCGAGTATCTGTTTGGAGATGTGAGAGACCGGGAAGTGCTGGAGCGGGCGATTGCTGATGTGAGTGTTGTTTATCATTTTGCCGGTGCGACCGGCGTTGGCCAGTCGATGTACCAGATTGCCAGGTACACGGCCGTCAACGTGCAAGGAACTGCGAATTTACTCGAAGTCATGGCAAAAAGCACCTTAAAGTTTGAAAAGTTGATTCTGGCTTCCTCGCGGGCCGTATACGGCGAAGGTCTCTATTACTGCCCCGATTGCGGCCAGGTCTCACCAGGAGTACGGTCAACCGTCGCGCTCGAGCAAAAGCAATGGCACGTTACTTGTCCAAACTGCAACGGACCTCTCCAGCCTCTGCCGACTCCTGAGACAAAACCTTTGTCCCCCGGATCGATCTATGCCATCAGCAAGCAAGCCCAAGAACAATTGAGCCTGTGTTTCGGCGGTGCATACCAGGTGCCCATTGTCGTATTGCGGTTTTTTAACATATACGGGCCACGCCAGTCACTCAACAACCCGTATACAGGGATTCTATCCACCTTCATGCAACGCCTGCTCAACCACCAGCCACCCGAAATTTATGAAGACGGAAAAATGACCCGCGATTTCGTGTACGTGTCAGATGTCGTCCGGGCATGCATCCTGGCGCTGGGAATAGACCAAACAGCGGTCTTTAATATCGGCTCCGGGCAATTCACTACCATACTAGAAATTGCGCAGAGGCTAATCGAATTAGTCGCGCCTGGAATTTCCCCTCAGATGACTGGTTTCGCCCGGGTAGGCGATATTCGCCATTGCTCAGCGGATCTGACAGAGGCCGCCCGGGTTTTGGGATACCAACCCCAGGTTGGCTTGCAGGAAGGATTGGCGAAAGTCATTGCCGAGGTGCGAGACCAATTCGTAAGTGATCGATCTGCCAGCGCCCGGGATGAGCTCAAGCTGGCTGGCATGCTGAAGTAAGCGCCAGGCCACGCGGTTGAATAGAAGCAGCGCTTGCTTTTGACTTAATTCCTAACCGAAAAGGATCGTTAATTTTTATGACAAAACTGTTGGTCATTGGTTTAGATGGTGCCACGATGGATTTAATCGAACCCTGGGCCAGGGAAGGAAAGCTGCCGGTATTAGCTGGCCTGCTCCAGCACGGCTCCTATGGACGCATGCAATCGGTGCTGCCGGTGCTTTCCTCAGCCGCCTGGACCTCGTTCATGACCGGGATGAACCCCGGCAAGCATGGTTTTTACGATTTCGTCAAGCGCGCCCCCGATAGCTACCGCCTCAGACCGGTCCACCGTGAGCAAATGCGCGGCCAATCCTTATGGAAGATCCTCAGTCTCGTCGGGCGTAAAGTGATCGTTTTGAACGTTCCAATGACATATCCGCCCGAGGCGGTGAACGGGGCGATGATATCTGGGCTGGGTACACCCAATTATAAGACCTTCACGTATCCTGCCGAACTCACTCAGGAGTTGCTGAACCGCGGCTATAGCGTCAACAACCAGCTGGCTTTCCGTTCCGGTGAGGAGCAGGCATATATCGATGAGACCGATCAAATCACCGACCAGATTACAGAAACCAGCCTGTACCTGATGGAGCGCCAGGAGTGGGACTTCTGCATGGCAGTTTACCGTGGTCCGGATGAAATGGCCCACTTTTTCTGGCGTTTTATGGATGCAACCCATCCCCAGCACCCGGCGGAGGCCGACTCTATCCTCAAAAATGCTATTTTGAATCATTACCAGAAGTTAGACCAGGCAATCGGTAAGCTGCTGGACGCCAGTGGACCTGATACAAACCTGATTATCCTCTCGGATCACGGAACGGGCGCCTTTTATAAGGGAGTTTTGCTTAACGAGTGGCTGCGCCAAAAAGGTTGGTTGATCACCAAGGATGGAAAGGGAGGCTACTACCGGCTGTTTGCATCCATTGGCCTGACCCGTTCCAATATCTCCGCCACCCTGCGGGGGGTGGGACTCGGGCGATTAGAACGCTGGATAAAGGATCTATTAGGGAATCGAATTGAGGTTCTGCCGGTTTCAGGCCATGCTGAATTCCCGAGCGCCATTGATTGGGAGCGCACAAAAGCATATAGTTTTGGCTATCACGGACAGATCTACATCAACCTGAAAGGCCGCGAGCCCCAGGGAGGCGTATCGGCGGGAGAGGAATATGATCAGCTCTGCCGCGAGATCAGCCAGAGCCTGGTGGAGCTAACCGATCCGGTGGATGGAAAGCCGGTAGTCGACCGGGTTTATCACCGCAGCGAGGCCTTTCACGGTCCAGCTTACGATGAAGCCCCGGATTTAACTGTGATCATGCGCGGCCTTTCTTACATTACGCGCCGCGGGTACGAGTTCGGCAAAGCAGGAGAAATTTTCATACCGCCCCAAGAGTACCAATCAGGCAGCCACCGCATGGAAGGAATCCTGATCATGGCAGGACCTGGCGTGCGCCCGGCTGGCTACCAGGGAAACCAGTCCTGCATCATCGACGTAGCCCCCACGGCCCTGCACTTGATGGGTTTGCCAGTTCCTGACAATATGGATGGGACCGTGCTGGAGGGCTGGCTTTCCGATAACCGGGCAGTACAGACGGCCCAGGGCGATTTTGAAGCTTTGAATAACCCACCTGAGGGAACGGTCATGACCGAGGAGCAGGAAGCTGAGCTTATCCAGAGGCTGAAGGATTTAGGATACCTGGAATAAGATTGGACACCTAATTTAATTTGGGAGAATTTTAGTTTAATGGAAAAAAATCGAGTGTTGATCATCGGATTGGACGGTGCCACCTTCGATCTGATCCGGCCCTGGGCAGACCAGGGCTATTTGCCCAACCTGCAAAGCCTGATGACCCAAGGTGCCTGGGGTGAAATGCGATCCACCATCCAACCGATCACTGCACCGGCCTGGACGACTATGATCACGGGGGTTAACCAGGGAAAACACGGACTATATGACTTCGTACGGCGCAAAACCGATAGCTATTCAATGGAAGTCACCAACGCCTCACACGTCAATGCGCCGACGATCTTCGATTTAGCCAGCCGGCAAAAGAAGCGGGTCATTGCTATTAACGTACCTTATACTTTCCCACCGCGACCGGTGAACGGAATTTGTATCGGGGGTCCATTTGCACCGGTGGTCTCCCCCGAGCTGGTTCACCCGTCAGAATTTTTCACCCGCCTGAAAGAGATTGCACCCGATTACTTCATCCTGCCCGATTACGAGGCGACACACGCAGACCCTATGGCAGAATATGCGCGCCGGTTGAAAAAGGAAGTGGAGCTGCGCGAGCGGGTGAGCCTGGCTCTTATGAATAGTGAAGAATGGGATCTGTTCATGGTCGTCATCATGGCGACGGATGAAGTTCAACACGCCTTCTGGCATTGCATGGATGCAAAACCGGGAGAGCCAGAATATCCCTACCGCAATGCTATCCGTGACGTATACCAGCGCGCCGATGAGGCCATTGGCCGGCTATTGGAGCACATCAAACAGGATCACGACAAACCGACTTATAGCTTCGTGGTATCTGACCACGGCTTTGGTCATTCAAAATATATGATCAATCTCAATCGCTGGCTGATGGAGAAGGGTTTCATGGCCTTTCAACCAGCGGATGGGTTTCGATTGGGTGCGACAAAAAGAAAGGTGGTTAAGCAGCTGGCGACCGCATACCGGCGCTACCTGCCTTCAAGAGTGCGAGAGGTGCTGCGCAAGCGGATGGGGAACCAGGCCTTTGAACGGATGAAGGGTGAAATCGAATCCACATTATTCACGAGCGGTGTGGATTGGCTGACGACCCGCGTTTATGCCTTAGGCGCTGGCGGGAACCTGTTCGTTAACTTGCGAGGTCGTGAGCCGCAAGGAATCGTTGAGCCAGGTACAGAATACGAAAATCTCCGCAACGAGGTCATCCAGGCCTTGCAGGAATTAAAGGACCCTGAATCCGGAGATACTCTGGTGGCGCGCACCTACCGACGTGAAGATCTTTACCAGGGGCCTTATGTCGAACGGGCTCCCGACCTGATCATCCAATGGAAGGATTACGCCAATTGGGGACGTGGCCGTTACGACAGCCACGCGCCGGTTTTCGAAAGCCATAAAAAGATTGATTTTACCGAAATACCGCTCACCGGTACGCATCGCCCCGAAGGCATTTTGATCGCCAACGGCCCGGGTGTCGAAGCCGGAGTGCACTTACAAGGAAGAAACCTGCTAGACATCGCACCAACCGTGCTCAGCCTTCTCGAGCTACCAGGCTACCAGGCATTGGACGGACATTTCCTGCAAGCCGCTTTCAAGCCGGAAATGGTTAAAGACATCCTTCGGACACCCACGGTTGAAGGTCAACCTGTAAACGAGGCAGATTATCAGTTCACACAGGAAGAGTCCGAGATAATCGAAGAACATTTACGCTCGATGGGGTATCTCTAAGGACGAATGCCCGTTTTTTCAAATTCCACTCACCAACTCATTAAAAGGCTGGCGATTAGGCTGGTATGAATACTTTTCGTGAATTGGCTCACGATTCTTTTTTCTCCGCGATCGTGCACCTGGCACCACGGTTTGCAAATGTTTTCGTATTCATCGTCATCGGGCGCCTGGCCGGACCGGCCCAAGCGGGTATCTTTGCCCTGGCAACCACCTACCTGCTCATTTTCACCACCCTGATGCGTGGTTTGGACGACCTTACGATCCGTGAAGTCTCCCGGCAACCGGACCTGGCGCGCAATTATCTGGCTAACTTTTTACTCCTGCGCTTGGCATTGTCCGGCGCGCTCTACGGGTTTTTGGTCCTCGTCGTACGTGTTATTTTTGCGTACCCACCAGACACTTCCACCCCGTCCTTCGCCCCCCCGCTACGTGCAGCCGCCACGACGAGCAACCACGTACGGCGAGCGCCCCTTCCTAGGCGTCCCGACGCACACCCTCGACGATGCGGCGGGGGGGCCTACATCGGCAGGATATTTCTCCCTTTGCCCGGGTTCAGAAACGGCGGTGTCGCTATCGATAACGAAATCAGACGTACGGACCCGGCCCCGTCACGGCTGGGGGATGGGCGGGAACTGACCCGTGGAGGCCGTCAGGGCGGCGACCAGGATGAAGACGAGGGCGAGCGCCCCGAACGGGATGAGCATCATCCAGCGCGGCTCGTACTTCAGGTGCATGTAGTACGCGACCACCAGACTCGCCTTCGCGGTGGCCATGACGATCAGGAACGTGATGCGGTACACGGCGAGGAACTCGAGGCCCGAGACGTACACCTCGAGCACGGTCACTGCGGCCAGGATCAGGAAGACGTAGACGTACGGCCGCCGGACGTGCTCCTCCGTCGCCTCGACCGCCGGGATTGCCGTCGCCGCCTCCGCCGCCATCGTCAGCACCTCAGATCAGATACACGAGCGTGAACAGGAAGATCCACACGACGTCCACGAAGTGCCAGTACAGGCCCACGAGCTCCACCGTCTCGTGGTTCTCCTTCGTGAACCCGCCCTTCCAGGCCTTGATGTTCGTGTAGGCCAGGGCGAGGACGCCCGCGGTCACGTGCGCGCCGTGGGTCCCCGTCTGGATGAAGAACGCGGGGCCGTATTGCGGGTCGATCATGTCGGGCGCGCTCGTGAACGTCAGGTGGTCCACGAAGTACAGGTGCCAGAACTCGTTCGCCTGGAACGCGAGGAACGTCATCCCGAGGAGCATCGTGGCGAGCAGGTAGTACCTCAGGTGCTTCTGGTCCCCGCGCTCGATGGCCGAGAGGGCCTCGACCATGGTCAGGCTCGAGCAGATGAGGACGAACGTGACGAACGCCGTCCCGGGCACGTTGAGGATCTGACCCGAGTAGGCCCACGGGAGGACCCCCGGGACCCCCGCGGCCAGCATGGCCGCCTCCCGGAGTCGGACGGTCCAGGCGGCGCCGATGATCGCGGAGAAGAACATGACCTCGGTCGCGAGGAAGAGCCAGGTGGCCAGCTTCCGGGCGCTCACGCGGCCCAGGATGGCCCCGGTGCCCGTGCCCACGCCGTAGAAGGGCCGGGGCGGCGTGCGAAGGTCGTCGCGGAGCCATCCGATGGCCCCGCTCGCGAAGACGAGCAAGCCAAGGATCATCAGGGGCAGATTGACCACGAGGCCGACGTAGGAGACCGCGGCGCCGATGGCGATCACGAAGGGCCACGGGCTCCCGTGGTGGACGTCGGGTTCCCGATACCTCCTGGTCCTGGCCTCCGCCATGCCCAGCCTCGATTCGCGCCGCACAAGACTCGGTCGGCTTTAACGTCTTCGGTTATCCGAAATTCGGAGACGACGAACGTCGTAACGCCAGGACGAAACCGCGACGGGACCACACGCGTCAGTTCGGCCGGTACACCCACGGGTTGTGCGCCAGGGACAAGAACAGGTCACGGGATTTGGACCACTCGATGAGCCAGTTGGGCACCGCGATCTGGGGACCGAAGGGGCGCATGTGCACGTTCGCACTGTGCTTCCGTGCGGGGATAAAGGCTTCGCCGTTCGTGCTGATTCTTATTCTTAGAAGGTGGAACGGTTCCGCTCGCGTGCAGACGACATGGTGATCCCCACGCTGGCTTCCCGGCGGGCGGCCCCCGCCTCCAATTCAGCGTCCCGAGACTCCATCGCCGCTTCCGCCTGCCGTTGTGGACAGAGCGGCCTCCCGAACCGGGTTCGACGCTCGCGTCCGACCGTACGGCTCGCAAGAGTAGCGGCGAAATGCCTTATACGGCGTGGCCGGATGACAGGGCGCGTCGTGAGGCCACCATGCCCACCGTCCGCCGGATGAAGACGAAACTGGTCCTTATGGGGGAGGGCGGCGTGGGCAAGACCTCCCTGATCCGCCGGTTCGTCCTGAACGAGTATCAGGACACGTACCTGCACACGATCGGCACCAAGGTCAGCAAGATCGAGCTCACGGTTCCCTACGGGCCTGACCTCGAGATCGCGATGGACATGTCCATCTTCGACATCATGGGGCAACACGGGTTCCGCGACCTGGTCCGCGAGACGTACTTCCACGGGACCCAGGCCCTCATGGCCGTCTGCGACGTCACCCGGCTGGACAGCCTGACCGCGCTCTCTTCCTGGATCCCGTCGGGATTGGAGATTGCCGGAGACGTGCCCGTCTACATCATCGTGAACAAGCGGGACCTCCTCGACCGGAGGGCGGTCTCCGACGAGCAGATCCAGAACGTCGCGGAGCCTTTCTCCGCCCCCTGGGTGATGACCTCCGCGAAGACGGGCGAGTTCGTGGACGACGCGTTCAATGCGCTGGCCGTGGAGATCGTCGACCGTGCCCTGCGCACGGAGAAGGCCCGGGCCGTCGAGCGCGGGCTCCGGGAGAAGATCCTGCTCCTCCTCGCGAAGCGGGGGACCATCGGCCTGAAGAAGACCCAGTTCTTCGAGATCCTCCGCGGCGTGAGCTATGACGAGTTGCAGCGGGAGCTGCAAGGCCTGGAGAAGGAGGCCCTCATCGTCCTCGCCTGGCACGGCCCCGCGGACTTCACCGCCACGATCACCCCGAAGGGGGTCGAGGCGAGCCGGGCCACCTCGTCGCCCCTCGAGGAGTGAGGGCCCCTGTCCGGCCGCGGCGGGCCGTTGAAGAAGGTCCAACTCGAGCGGATCCTGCAGTCCCTGGAGGCCGTCCCGTCCCCGAGGCCCGACATCGAGCAGTACCCGACACCCGCGGGCCTCGCGGCGGAGGTGGCCTACATCGCCCACGGGAAGGGGGACATCGTGGGCCACCGGGTGCTGGATGCGGGTTGCGGCAACGGGGTCTTGGGCATCGCCGCGAAGCTCCTGGGCGCCGGAGAGGTCGTCGGGGTCGATCTGGATCCCCTGGCCATCCAGGTGGCCGAGCGGAACGCGAAGCGTGCGCACGTGGGCATCACCTGGCGCCACGCGGACGTCTCCGCGGTCGAGGGTCCGTTCGACACGGTCCTCATGAACCCCCCCTTCGGCTCCCAGACCCGGCATGCAGACCTCCCCTTCCTCGACCGGGCCCTCGCCGTGGCCTCCACGGTGTACAGCTTCCACAACGGGGTCACGGAGGACTTCGTCCGGCGGCGGATCGAGTCCCTCGGCGGTCGGATCACGGACCGGGTGGACTACGCGTTCCCCCTGCCCCGGGCCTTCCGGTTCCACCGGGACGAGGTCCGGAGGATCCCCGTCGTCCTCCTCCGCACGGAGGCCGCGAAGGGCTAAATACAGGGCCTCTCCTTGGGTCCGGAGAACAGAGGAAGAGGCATGGAACCCAAGATGGTCCTCCCGGGTGACCAGATCGCCGTCGCGGAGGAGTTCGAGCCGGGCGAGGGGACGTACGAGAAGAACGGTCTCGTGTTCGCCTCGACCCCGGGTGTGCTGCAGCTGGACGAGGTGAGCCGCGTCGCACGCGTGCGCCCCTTCAACCCGCCCGCGGAGCTTCAGGTCGGGGATATCGTCTACGGCGTGATCGACGACATCCGCGGGATGATGGCCACGGCCACGGTCAACGCGATCCACGGCCGCTCGCGGCAGATCAGCGGCGAGACGGACGGGACGATCCACATCTCCAACGTGTCCGAGGAGTACACGGAGGACATCCGGGACATGTACCACCTCGGGGACATCATCCGCGCCAAGGTGATCCAGACGAAGCCGTCCGTCCAGCTGACGACGGCGGAGCCGGACCTGGGCGTCGTGAAGGCCCTCTGCGGCGTGTGCCGAGGGCCGCTCGAGCTGCGCGGCCGGGACCTCTTCTGCCCCCGCTGCGAGCGCACGGAGCGGCGCAAGACGGCGCGGGACTACGACAACCTCAAGCTGGACGTCCCCCCGGCCGAGTTGGGCGGCGGCAAGGTCCCCGAGCGACGGCCCCGGGAGGACCGCGGAGGCCGCGACTCGGGCCGCGGAGGGCGCGGCGGACACGGCGGACGCGACCGCCGAGACGACCGCGGCGGGCACGGGCGCCAGGGCGGGCACGACCGGCGCGGGGGCGGCGGCCGGGACCGGGACCGACGGGACCGCGGGCCGCGCCGACACTGAGCCGACGGCTCGCTATCCCATTCCGAGAATAAGCATCCATAATCGAAGGCAAAGTGATAAGAACCTACCCTGTGTTCATTAGCCCCCGGAAGGTTGCGATGGCCGCGTCCAACGAAGATGTCTTGAAGGAATTGAACCGACTTCGCACCGAGATCCAGCAGTTGCGCGAGGTCGTGAATGCCTTGTTCAACGCCGTCTTCGAGGAGTCCGACGAGGAGTGGGACTCCGCCCCTGAGAAGGACGAATTCAACCTGTACAACTGAACGACCTTCCGTCGCACCCATGGGCCTTATAGTCGATTCGGTCTACCGTTCTCCGTGGCCGACCTCCATGACATCGTGCGGGAGCACGAACGCTGGCGTCTCCACGACGCGGTGAACCTGCAGCCGTCGGAGAACGTGATGAGCGAGGCGGCGCGCGCCCTCCTCGCCGCGGACTTCGTCCACCGCTACACGCTGCCCACGCGCTTCGCGCCGGGCCTCGGCGACGCGAAGAACGCGTACCGCGGGACGAGGCTCACGGACGCCATGGAGACCGTCGCGGAGGATCTCGCGAAGGAGGTCTTCGGCGTGGCCCACGCGTCCCTGAAGCCGCTGTCGGGCCACTTGGCCGGGTTCCTCCTGCTCCAGTCGTGCACCCGCCGCGGCGACCGGATTTTGGTCATCTCGGCAGAGCACGGCGGCTATGACGGCTACATGCCCGGCTTCCTGCCCGACTATCTGGATCTGAAGGTCGACTTCCTGCCCTTCGATGCGAAGACGTGGAACCTGGACCCCAAGGCCGCGGCGGACGCGGTTCTGGAGAAGAAGCCCAAACTCGTCCTCGTGGGCGCGAGCCTCATCCTGTTCCCCTACAACCTCCGTTGGCTGCGCGGCGCGTGCGACGACGTGAACGCGATCCTCGCCTACGACGCGTCCCACGTCCTCGGCCTGATCGCAGGCGGCGAATTCCAGCGCCCCTTCCTGGAGGGCGTAGACATCCTGACCGCCAGCACGCACAAGTCCTTTCCCGGTCCGCAAGGCGGGATGCTCCTGTCCGGACGCGAGGACCTCTTCGACCGCGCGATGGACACGATCATGTGGCGGACCCAGGACAACGCGAACTGGGGGCGGATTGCGGCGACCGCGCACGTCCTCCTCGAGATGAGGTCCTTCGGCAAGGCCTACGCGAAGCAGATCGTCGCGAACAGCCAGGCCCTCGGGAGGCAGCTGGACAAGTGGGGCTTCCCGGTGAAGTTCAAGGATCTCGGGTTCTCCCAGTCCCACCAGCTCCATGTGGACACAGCCGCGCTCAAGGATGCCTGGGGCCTCACGCCCTGGGAATTCGCGGACCGCCTGGAGAAGAACAACCTGATCGTGGATGCGGTGGGCCGCATCGGCACCAACGAGATCACCCGGATGGGCGCCAAGGAGGATGCCATGCAGACGGTCGCCGGCCTCACGGCCCGCGCCGCCCGCGGCGAGGACGTGCGGCAGGAAGTCGCGGAGTTCCGATCCCAGTTGCGCCTCTCCTACGTCCTGCCTGCGTAGACCCCGCCGTCCCCCCTCCGGGGAGCGGACTACCGGCGCCCCAAAGTTACTTGAAGCCAGGGCTCCCTGAGCGATTGAGTGGAGTCGATGCCCGAGTCACCGCCTGCGGGGCATCCGGAGCGGACGTGGACCGGACGCGGGCTCCCGTTGCTGATCCTTGCCTTGGCCCTCGCCCTTGCAGCAGGCCTCGCCGAACTCGTCCTCATCGTCGGAGCGGTCAGCCTGGTCGCAGTCTGGCGCGTTGTCTTTCTCTTCGAGGACGCCGTCGGCTTCGCAGCCTTGGGCCTCGGCCTCGCGGGTCTCTGGGCGCTCTGGAGGGGACGGCTGGAATACGGGGCCTCGCATGCGGCCAGCGTCCGGAGGAGCGCCGTTGCGTTCGTCCTCGGGGCCGTCAGCGTTCTCCTCCTTCTCCTCACCGGGCTGAGCCTCGGTTACGGATTCCTTCCCGCAGGGGGGTATGTGGAGTCGGTGACCTTTCCTCTCGTCGTTACGGTCGTCTGGCTGCTTCAGTTGGCTCACCACCTCGCATACGTGCTCATCGCAGCCTTCGTCGGGTTGCTCCTCCTCGGGATGATCTGGCGACTCGGAACCCCCGCCTCCCGCTGGATTGGTCTCGCTGCGCTCCTCGTGGGCGTACTGGCTCCCCTCGTTGGCGTGGCCGCCTTCCTCAGCCCCATCGGTCCGGGCTCCCTCCCCGTGATCGTGTTCTACGCCGCGTGGTTCATGCCGACGGCCTCCAGCTCCCTTTGGCTGCTGGCCTACGTCCTCGTGGCGTCGCACCTCCGCGGGGCCGCACCGTTCTCCCTCCTGAGCCCCGCGACGACCTGAGCCTGAACTCCCGCGCACCTCGGCAGTCCCTCACGGATCGGGCAGTGGGAACGACGAGGCGGGATGTGACTCGCGGGCCTCTGCAGGACGGAAAGGGCCCGAGGACGCGCGGACGGATGGGGTCGCCCGCAGTCGCCCTCGGGCTGCCAAAGGCCATAAGCGCCCGGACCGTTACTCGACGCGTGAGGAAGGCCATCCTCCTCCTCAGTGGCGGATTCGACAGCCCCGTGGCCGGGCGGCTCATGGCCGACCAGGGATTCGACATCGTGGCCGCGCACTTCTCCTTGGAGCCCATCACGGACGCCGGGTCGTCCGTCAAGGCTCGGAAGCTCGTCGAGATCCTGGGATTGCCCACCCTGTACGTCGTCCGGGTCGGCGAGGCCTTCGCCGAGGTGGCCCACGCCTGCCACCGCCGGTTCTACTTCGTCCTCACGAAGCGGCTCATGGTCCGCCTCGCGGACGCGATTGCGGACCGCGAGTCCGCGGACGTCCTCCTGACGGGAGAGAATCTGGGCCAGGTCTCGAGCCAGACCCTGATGAACCTCCAGGCGATCGACGCGGCCGCGCGTCACCCCGTCCTCCGCCCGCTGATCGGGATGGACAAGCAGGAGATCATGGACCTCGCGAAGCGCTTCGGGACGCACGACACGTCCGTGGGACCCGAAATCTGCGACCTCCTCGGACCACCGCGGCCCGCCACCGGGGCCAGGCGCGACCAGATCCTCGAGGAGGAGACAAAACTGGACATCGACGGCCTCGTGGCCGCATGCCTGTCGGGCGTCGTTCCGGAAAAGTTCAAAGCGGAGCGGCCTTCTGTCACGGAGGCCGCCCTGCGGAAGGCGTCTGCGTGACGTACTACCTGATGAAGCCCTGCCGGACCGCGACCGCGTTCGTGTCCACGTTGAAGAAGCCGGCCCGAGTGGACCTGGGTCAGGCGGCCGGCCGGCTGCGGGACGCGGGGTGGCGGGTCCAGGACGTCAAGGTCATGCTCATCCTCGAGGGCGACCCCGAGCTCACCCTGTACGAAAGCGGCAAGATCCTCGTGAAGACGGACGACGCGACCCATGCGAGAACCGCGATCGACCGCGTGTATGGGACGATCGGCCTGGCGGCCCCCGCGGCGCCCTCGGTCCCCGCATGAGCCGCGCTCCCGTCCAACCGAACATGCGTTAGCTATTTACCGTGCGGCCGGGATGGCCGGGCGGGGAGCGGAGGCAGCTGCGAGCGCGCGCGTGGGCAGTCATTCTCCTGGGGCTCGTCTTGGTCGCCGCGGGCCTCGGGTACTATCTCGTGTCGACGGCCCGGGGCACCCTGGCCATCCAGATCCGGGACGTGCCCGCGGACTGGACCCACGTCACGGTCACCTTCGCGCAGGTCAGCGTGCATCCGGCGAACGCGGACAACGAGAGCGGCTGGGTGTCCCTGAACCTCACGGAAACCCAGATCGACTTTCTGGCCCTGGGCAACCTGACCCAGCTCCTCGCCCTGGACCGCGTGGCACCGGGGCTCTACACCCAGATTCGGATCGTCGTGACCTCCGTCCGGGGAGTGCCCATGACCGGAGCGCCCGTCATGATGTCCGTGCTGGATGGCGTACTCAAGACGACGACCCCGTTCGTGCTCCACGGCGGAGGGACCACCACGGTCACGCTCGACCTCGATCTGGCCCAGTCCATCCGGGAGGCGAACGGCGTATGGGTCTTCACGCCGGTCCTGGGTCCCATCAGTGTGACCTGAGCGGGGCCGCCGTGCGCGAACCCTGCTGCGGGAGGGAGGCTCGGTGAAGCGCGTGCTCGATGCGTCCGCCCTCCTCACGGGACGGCAGTTTCCCGGAGAACTGGCTACGGTTCCCGGGGTCCTCCGGGAGCTGCAGCGGCACGGCATGACGCCGCAGCTCGAGGCGGTCCTGGAGACCCAGGTGCGTTGGCTCTCACCCGGGGGCCCGGCGCAGGAGCGCGTCCGCGCGGCGAGCGAATCGACGGGGGACGCTCACCGGCTGTCGCCCACGGACCGTGACCTCCTGGCCTTGGCCCTGGAGCTCGGCGCGACCCTCGTGACGGACGACTACTCGATCCAGAACCTGTGCCGCATCCTGGGCGTGCGCTTCGAGCCCATCCTCACGCCGGGAATCAAGGAGGCCTGGACTTGGTCGTACCGGTGCACCGGTTGCGGACGCACGTGGCCCGAGTGGCACGAGGAGTGCCCGACCTGCGGCTCCGCCTTGAAGACGGCGAGGCCGCGGGTCACACGTGGAAGGCGATGAGGAGCAGGTCGATCACGAACAGGAGGACGACGAGCACCTCGAGGAGGAGCATCCTCCGTCCCTCGAACTCGGCCTGGGCGACCTGGTAGATCTCGCTCAGGTCCTGCATCTTGGCCGCGACCGTGTGTCGCCAGGACTCCAGCTCGAACTTCCTCGTGCAGGCGCGGTACACCTTCCCCAGGAACCAGTCGCCCCAGAGCTTGGAGATGTTGTCCACCTGGAACGTGGCCTCGGACAGGTCCATGCGGAGTTCCGCGAGCTCCTTGACCTCCTCGCCCCCGCTGCGCAGCAGGGACGACCGCCGGAAGAGGTCCTCGAGGTCATCGTACGCCTTGTCGATCGCCTTGTCCAGGAACGCGTCGTACGTCCGGAGCTCGAGCAGCTGGAGGTTCGCGACCTCGAGGACGGCCAGGGTGTCCTCGTACGAGGCAGTCGGCTCGATCAGGAGGGCCGCGTCCCATTCCACGACGACGAGGTCGTCCTGGTAGTACGAGAGCCAGGACTTCCACGTGTCCTCGACCTCCTCGTCGCTGATGTCGTCGGGCCTCGGGTCCGACGCGAGGAGCGCGGTGACCTCCCGGCGCCAGCCGTTCGCGAACGTGCGCACGGGATGCTCCGACACGGTCACGCAGTAGACCGTGTACGGCTCCGGGTCGATCGGGACATCGTACGAATCGTGCATGTACGGGACGAGGTCCTCCTCGATGCGCTCCGCGATGCGCGCGCAGTACTCGTCCAGGGTCTCCTCCTTCTCCGGGCCGCGGATCCGCACGTTGCCGAAGGGACGCAGGTCGCGGAGGCTCGCGGCCTCGAAGGGCGTCCGCAGGACGACGGAGAGGGCGCCCACCCCGAACAGCTTGACCGCGATGGTGAAGGTCAGCCGCCCGAGGTTCGTGTCCAGGTCCCGCTGGTCCAGGTGGACCAGGATGGGCTGGCCGAGCCGCGCGTACTTGGGGGCGGCGCGCTCGGGCACGATCCGGCCCGAGAGGAAGGGCATCGCGACGCGCCGCTGGACCTCGTCCAGGTCGATGGCGGCCCCGATGTCGAAGAGCCGGTAGTAGACCACCTCGCCCTTCATGCCCCGACCCGGAGAGGCCGCCCCGGCTTAAGGGATGCGGTCTCCGTCAGGCGCCGTATCGCCGCGTGCGCATCTGGTACGACCGAATCGCGCGGAGGAAGTCGATCTTCCGGAACCCGGGCCAGTACACGTCGACGAAGTAGAGCTCGGCGTACGCGAGTTGCCACAGGAGGAAGTTGGAGATGCGCTCCTCGCCGCTCGTGCGGAGGACGAGGTCCGGGTCCGGGAGGTCGGCCGTGTACAGCCGACGGGAGAAGAACTTCTCGTCGATGTCCTCAGGCTGGACCTTGCCCGCCTGCGCGTCGCGCACGACGTCTCGGATGGCGGTGAGGATCTCCTGCCGGCCGCCGTAGGCCACGGCCAGGTTGAACCGGTACTCGTCGTAGTCCTGCGTCCGGCCTTCCGCGTACTCGATGGCCTCCACGACCTCCTTCGGGAGGAGGGCGCGGTCGCCGAAGACCCGGATCTTGATGTGGTGCTGGTGCACGCGGGCGTCGTCCCCGACGCGGCGGAAGTTCTCCGCGAACAGGTGCATGAGGTGCTGGATCTCCTCCGTGGGCCGCGTGATGTTCTCCGTCGAGAAGGCGTACACGGTCAGGATTCGCACACCCACCTCGAGGCACCACTCGAGGACCTCTTCGAGCTTGTCCCGCCCCTTCGTGTGTCCCTCCAACGCGTTGCCGAGTCCGATCTCCTTGGCGAACCGCCGGTTCCCGTCCATGATGATGGCCACATGGTGAGGGATGGTCCCCTGTTTCACGGTGTGGAGGAGACGTCGCTCGTACGTCTGGTACGCCGCATCGCTGACGATCTTGGAGACGTCCACACGCATGGGCAGCCGCGTTCCATAGAGGGGCTTCTATATAGGCATATCTCGGGCCCGCCTTCACGGCACGAACGAGGCTCCGCACGTCGCGAACCTGCCGCAAATCTTTAAGTATCGTGGCCTAGTTGGTCGGATAATCCTCTTCGTTTCGCCTGTGTGACTTAGCTTGCGCTTATCAATGAAACTACACGAGTATCAAGACCTCTACCGGAGACTCGCGACTCCCGAGGACATCGATTTCCTCGCGGAGAACTTCGGGTACGACAAGGAGCTCCTCCTCGTCATCTACACCCAGCGGGTCGTCCGCGACACCACGAAACGCTTCTACCGGGTCAAGGCCCAGGCACGCCGTCTCGCCTTCGAATGGCAGCACGGGACCAGTCTGCTCGAGATCGCGCGTCGCTCGGAGTTCCCGGCGATTCTCACGGCGCTCATGGTCCTCGAGCAGCGGAAGACGCCGCGGAAGCAGTTCTGGAAGATGATCCGAGAACCCGAGACCGTGCGGGACCGACGCCTGCGGCGGGAGCTCGAGGAGATCTGCGCCTCGGACATCGTCTATTCGCCCGCGGGGAGCGCGAGGCAGTATGCCCGCGGCCGCTGGGGCGAGCAGAAGCTCCAGTCCTGGCTGGACGCCCGCAACCTCAAGTACGAGACCGAGAAGGACCTTCGAGCCAAGTACGACAAGACGCCGGACATCCTCCTGCACAAACCGCTCGAGATGAACGGCTCCAAGAAGTACTGGATCGAGTCCAAGGCGATCTTCGGGGACCCCTTCGAGGTCAAGCGGCACATCAAGAAGCAGCTCCGGCCGTACAGCGACCTGTTCGGGGACGGGGCGGTCGTCTACTGGTTCGGCCACGTGGACGACGTGGAGTACGACCTGCCCGAGGGCGTCGACATCGTGGACGGCACGTTCTTCGAGGACCCGCTCACGCCGTTCCCGTACGTGCCCGTGAACCAGACGAAGATGGACGAGATGCCCGCGGAGCCCGCGGCGGCGGACCTCCAAGAGTAAGCAAAACCACTCGGAAACGTTTAAGCCAAGGCCCCTCTTGTTCGAGGTCGTGCCGCAGGAAGAGGTCGTACGCGTACGGATGCCCCGCCTCAAGGAGGGCGAGATCATGGGCATCGCGGACCAGCTCCTTGGAGCGTCCCGCATCCGCGTCATGTGCTCCGACGGCAAGAGCCGCCTCGGCCGCATCCCGGGGAAACTGAAGAAGCGCATGTGGATCCGCGAGGGCGACCTCCTCGTCGTCAAGGTCTGGCAGTTCCAGGATGAGAAATGCGACATCAAGCACCGGTACACGAAGACCGAGGCGTCCTACCTGAGCCGACGCGGCGTGATTCCCAAGTCGATCAACATCTTCTGAGCGTGAACAGCCTCCCTATCGAACCGCCCCTCCCGGGACACGGCTCCGCAACCTTCTTAGTCCACGGGTCGGTACGACTCGGGCACCCCATGATGGACGATCGCCGCCTTCGTCTCCTCGAGACCCAGGTCGACGCCCTGCGCTCCAAAGAGAAGGACTCGGACGCGCGCAGGACGTACGACCAGGTGTTCGACCAGGCCTGCCTGCTCGTCCTCCAGCACCTCATCGGCGAGGACGTCTTCGCCACCCTGGACTACCCCGTGAGCACGGGCAAGGAGGCGGTCGTGTTCCACGCGTCCGGGTCGGACGGGTCGGGGAAGGCGGTCAAGATCTACCGCATCACGAACTCCACGTTCAAGACGATCTCCGTCTACATCGAGGGCGACCCTCGGTTCAAGCGGATCAAGAAGGCGACGAAGCCCACCCTGTTCGCGTGGGCCCAGAAGGAGTACCTGAACCTCGTCCGGATGCAGGACGCCGGCGTCCGGGTGCCGACCCCGATCCGCGTCGAGGACAACGTCCTCGTCATGGAGTACATCGGGGACGAGACGATGCCCGCCCCGCTCCTCCGGAACGTGACCCTGGACGACCCGCAGGCCGTCCTCAACGATGTGGTGGTCAACCTGCGCGCGATGCGCAAGGCGAAGCTCGTCCACGCGGACCTGAGCGAGTACAACCTCCTCTTCTGGGACGGCCGCGTCGTCGTCATCGACGTGGGGCAGTCCGTTCCCATCGACCATCCGCGGGCCGCGGAGTGGTTCCAGCGGGACCTGGCCAACATCGCCCGCTACTTCCACCGCCTCCGCGTGGACGTGACCCCCGCCTCCCTGGAGCGGGCCGTCCTGGAGGGCTGACATGCTGTACGCGCGCATCCCGCAGGACCGGCTCGGCGTCCTCATTGGTCCCGACGGCGGCACGAAGAAGCGCCTCGAGGAGCGCACCCACATCCGCGTCGAGATTGACTCCGCGTCGGGCGAGGTCACCATCGACGAGGCCGGCGCCCCGGATCCCGTCATGGCGCTCAAGGCCCGCGACATCGTCCAGGCGATCGGCCGCGGATTCTCCGAGGCGCGCGCGTTCCGCCTCCTGGATGAGGACGTCTACCTCGAGGTCCTGGACATCAAGGACTTCGCGCGGTCCAAGGCCCGGCTGGAGCAGATCCGAGCCCGGGTCATCGGCACGCGGGGGAAGACGCGCCGCATCATCGAGGAGCTCACGGGCGTGGACATGTCCGTCCTGGGCCACACGGTCGCCCTGGTCGGGCCGACCTTCGAGATGGCGATCGCCCGCGAGGCGGTCATCATGCTCCTCCGCGGGAGCGAGCACCGGACCGTCTACCGCTTCTTGGAGCGCAAGCGGGCGGATATCAAGGCTTGGCAAATGGGTTTCTGAGGGTTCCCAACGGAGCCTTTTAGCCTCCAGGGCCCCATGGCCTCGGCATGGCCCCGGGGGATGCGGCCGAGCTCGTGGAGGGCTATCGCACGGCCTTCCGGGATTGCCTCATCCGGATGAACGAGTCCTCCCTTCTCCATCTCCGCGGCGAGTTGCAGGTCACCGTCCGCTGGCTCGAGGCCCGCCGGGACGCGAAACGGGCGGAGGCCGCGACGAGGGCCCTGGACGCCCTGTCCCACTTCTACTCCTTCGGCGTCGAGATCGGCGGATTCCAGCGATCCAGCAAGACGGCGAACCAGGCGAGCATGTTCGACCTGGCCTCCATCGGGGTGCTGGGGACGGAGAACATCCTCACCGCGGAGAACCGGTCCCTCATGCGGTACCTGATGAGCGGCCTGTCCGAGGCGCTCATGTTCCTCGCGAGCCGCCAGTACGTGGCGGGGAGCGAGGCCGTCCTGGAGGGCACCTACAAGTCGAACGCCCTCATCGTGCGGGATTCCCTGTGGTCCCTCGCGAAGGATTTCCGTTCCACGGAGGATCTTGCGGCCATCCGCGAGGCCCGGGAGGCAATCGACGCCCTGTTCGCCCGGCTGGACGATCCCGGCGTGGTCCTCCACATGAAGGTCTCCCTGCTCCACCAGCTCTACGGCCTCGTGTCCATCGTCCGCTGCGCCCAGCTCCTCGAGGAGTTGCGGGGGCTCCAATGAGCCGGGCACGCGCGTCGAAAAACCGTTATATAAGCTACCTGACTACCGCAATGGCCGGGGGGTAGCCAACTGCCCAAGTATGTGTACTTGTTCGATGAGGGCGACGCCTCGATGCGCGATCTGCTCGGAGGGAAGGGAGCAGGTCTCGCGGAGATGACCCGTCTGGGTCTGCCCGTGCCGCCCGGGTTCACGATCACCACGAAGGCGTGCAATTCCTTCAGCAAGAGCGGACGGTTCCCGCCCGGCCTCCTGAAGCAGGTGGACGAGGCCCTCGCCACGGTCGAGGCCAAGTCGGGCAAGACGTTCGGCGATCCGGCGAACCCCCTCCTGGTCTCCGTGCGGAGCGGGGCCAAGTTCTCCATGCCCGGGATGATGGACACCGTGCTCAACGTCGGGCTGAACGACGCGACCGTGCTCGCCCTCGTGGAGCAGTCGGGGAACGAGCGCTGGGCCTGGGACTCCTACCGCCGCCTCCTCTCCATGTTCGGCCGGATCGTGAAGGACATCGGCGTGCACAAGTTCGACGCGATCCTCGAGCGGTACAAGGAGAGGACGGAGGGAAAGAAGGACACGGACCTCACGGCGGACATGCTCAAATCCGTCGTGGAGGAGTACAAGGCCCTGTACCGCTCCGAATTCCAGGAGGACTTCCCCCAGAAGCCCAGGGACCAGCTGCGGGAAGCCATCGGCGCCGTGTTCCGTTCCTGGAACGGCAAGCGCGCGGTGGACTACCGCAACTTCAACCGGATCCCTCACAACCTGGGCACCGCGGCGAACGTCCAGATGATGGTCTTCGGAAACATGGGCGCGGACTCGGGCACGGGGGTCGCGTTCACCCGCAACCCGAGCACGGGCGCCCGCGAGCTGTACGGCGAGTACTTGGCCAGCGCCCAGGGCGAGGACGTCGTCGCGGGCATCCGCACTCCGCTCAAGATCGCCGACCTGAAGGCCACGTATCCCGCGGTGTTCGAGCAGTTCGCGGGCGTCGCGGCCATGCTCGAGAAGCACTTCCGCGACGTGCAGGACGTGGAGTTCACCGTGGAGCGCGGCAGGCTTTTCATGCTCCAGACGCGGACGGCCAAGCGCACCGCGCAGGCCGCCGTGAAGATCGCCGTGGACATGGTCAACGAGCGCCTGATATCCAAGGAGGAGGCTCTCCTGCGTGTCGAGCCGCTCCATGTAGTCCAGCTCCTCCTTCCGCGGTTCGACGAGGAGGCAAAGAAGGACGCGGCCAAGGAGGGCCGCTATCTCGCCACGGGGCTCAACGCGTCCCCGGGCGCGGCGACGGGCTACGTCTCCCTGGACCCCGACGAGGCGGAGCGCCTCGGGCGGGATGAGAAGAAACCGGTGATCCTCGTCCGCACGGAGACCTCGCCCGATGACGTGCACGGGATGCTCCACGCGAAGGGCATCCTCACGGCCCACGGCGGCGCGACGAGCCACGCTGCGGTCGTGGCCAGGGGCCTCGGCCTTCCGTGCGTTGCGGGATGCGAGGTCCTCCGAATCGACTACGGGGCCGGCGAGTTCCGCGTGGGCGACAAGGTCGTCCGCCGCGGGGACTTCGTCTCCATCGACGGCACCACGGGCGAGGTGTTCGATGGTTCCATCCGGACCATCGAACCGGACTTCGAGCGGGAGGTGGACCTCCGCACGCTCCTCGGATGGGCCGACGAGGTGCGGCGGCTCCAGGTGTGGGCCAACGCGGACTACCCGCGAGACGCCGTGCGCGCGCGGGAGTTCGGAGCCCAAGGCATCGGCCTCTGCCGCACCGAGCACATGTTCTTCGAGACGGACCGTCTCCCCGTGGTCCACGAGATGATCCTGGCCGCGCCGGAGTACCGGCGGACGAACGCGCAGATACGGGCCTTCCGGACGGAGGTGGAGTCCGCCAAGGAGGAGCACAGGGCGGAGCTTGAAAAGCGGCTCGCCCTGCTCAGCCCGATCCATGAGGATCTGTCCCAGCGGTACCTTGGATCCCTGGAGAAGTTGGGCCAGCTCCAGCGCGAGGACTTCGTTGGCATCCTCCGGGCCATGGCGGGGCTACCCGTGATCATCCGCCTCATCGATCCGCCCCTCCATGAGTTCCTCCCCAAGTATGACGTCCTGCTCGTCGAGGTCACCAAGCTGCGGATGGGCCGCGGGAACCCGGAGCTGCTGAGGGCCACGGCGGTGTCCAAGGCGGACAAGGAGTTCCTCGAGGAGATCGAGGAGGCCGGGCACGGTGACTTGGCCCTGGGCGTTGAGACGCTCCTCCCGAAGAAGGAGCGGCTCCTCGCGGCAGTCGAGGCGACCAAGGAGGCGAACCCCATGCTGGGCCTGCGCGGCTGCCGCCTGGGCATCACGTACCCCGAGATCACCGAGATGCAGGTCCGGGCCATCTTCGAAGCCGCCTGCCACCTGAAGAAGGAGGGCGTCGACGTCCACCCGGAGATCATGATCCCCCTCGTGGGGCACGTCCACGAGCTCGAGAACCAGCGTGAGGCCCTGGAGTCGGAAGCGAAGAAGGTCATGGAGCGAGCGGGCGTGGCCGTGGACTACAAGTTCGGGACGATGATCGAGATCCCGCGGGCCGCGGTCACCGCGGACGAGATCGCGAAGTTCGCCCAGTTCTTTTCCTTCGGGACAAACGACCTCACCCAGACCACGTTCGGCTACAGCCGTGACGACGCGGAGGGCAAGTTCCTCCTGGAGTACGTGTCGAACAAGATCCTGCCGTTCAATCCGTTCCAGACCATCGACCGGGAGGGCGTCGGGCAGCTCATGCGGATGTGCGTCCAGAAGGGCCGCAAGGTGCGACCGACCTTGGAGGTTGGCATCTGCGGCGAACACGGTGGCGATCCGTCGAGCATCGAACTCTGCGACGAGATCGGGCTGAACTACGTCTCGTGCTCGCCGTACCGCGTCCCCGTGGCGCGGCTCGCCGCGGCCCACGCGAAGCTGCGCGGTACGGTGTCCGTCGCGAAGGACCGATGACGAGGAGCGGTCATGGCCGTCCTGCCCATCTCGCCGACCTTCCTCGTGGTCATGGTTGTCTCGGCCTTCGCCCTCCCGCTCCTTTTCGTCTGGTGGATCCGGAACACGCCCCGGTACGGCCGGGAACCCATGCGGGCCGTGCTCCACGTCTTCGGCTGGGGCGCCCTGGTCAGCGCGGTCATCGCGCTCATCCTGGAGAGCATCTTCCTGGCCGCGGCCATGGAGATCGGGCCGCTGTACTCCTACCTGTCCAGTCGCTTCTCGGACCCCACCACGGTCTTCAGCATCCTGGTCCTTGCCCCGTTCATCGAGGAGGCCTCCAAGGCCCTCGGGGTCCGCTCCGCGCGACTCCAGGTCCACACTCCTGCGGACGGGCTGGTCTACGGCGCGACGGCGGGACTCGGGTTCAGCGCCATGGAGAACCTCCTCTACGGGCTCACGGCGTGGGTCACGCTGAGCCAGCAGGGGCTTGATCCCTCCGCCTCCCTGGTCGTCATCGCCGTGCGGTCCTTCTCCTCCTCCCTGCTCCATGCCAGCGCGACGGCCACCGTGGGCTACGGGATGGCCAAGGGCTGGCTCACCCACCGCCGGTACGCCTATGCGCCGTTCTACCTCCTGGCCGTGGTCGTGCACGCGTTGTTCAACTTCCTCACGGGGCTGGGCCAGCTGTATCCAGGCGAATTCGGCGGCCTTGTGGATTACGTCGGTTTCTTTGCCGCGGTCGCGTTCGCGGTGATCGCGATTACCGTGGTCCGGTACAAGCTGGTCACCCGGAGGCCCGTCGTGGCGAGGTGAGCTCATGGCCCATACGATCTCGGTGGATGGAGCGACGTACACGGTGTCCAAGATCCTCTGCATGGCGAGGAACTACGCAGAGCATGCGAAGGAGCTCGGCGGTGTGATTCCCAAGGAGCCCGTCTACTTCCTGAAGCCGCCCTCCTGCCTGCTCCCGGGAGGCGGCGAGATCCGCATGCCCACGGGCATCGGCCGCGTGGACGTGGAGACGGAACTGGCCGTGATCCTGGGGAAGGGCGGCCACGACTTGTCGCCGGCGGAGGCCATGGGGCTCGTCGCGGGCTACGCCGTCTTCTTCGACATCACGGGACGCGACCTGCAGTCGACGGCGCGCAAGGAGGGCCAGCCATGGTCCGCGGCGAAGGGGTACGACACGTTCGGCCCCATCTCCGCCGCAGCTCCCGCGAGCCGAATCCCGGACCCGCACAACCTCCCGATCCGCGTCACCGTGAGCGGCGTCGTGCGGCAGGACTCCAACACGAAGCACATGGTCTTCCGCATCCCGGAGACGCTCGCGGCCATCTCCCGCGTGATGAGCCTCGAGCCCGGAGACATCCTGGCCACGGGCACGCCGGAGGGCGTGTGGCCCTTGGTCCCGGGGGACGTCCTCGAGGGAGCGATTCCCGGCGTGGGCACGCTCCGGTGCACGGTGGCCGCACGAAAGCCGTAAATGCGGGCATGCGCTCTCCTCCCGCCGCATGCGATTCCGCTTCGAGCTGGACGGGGAGGCGTACTCCCGGCACAAGGAGGCCTTCAAGCGCATCCTCGCCAAGCACGGCCTGCGCTGGCAGGGGAGTCTGGAGCACCCGCTCTGGAGCAGCCGCGCGGAGCGCGTGTCTGCGGTGTTCGAGCGCGACGCGGAGCGCGACCTCCTCCGCCATGCGTCCCTCGTGTGGCAGGGCCAGTCCAAGTCCAAGCTCCTGGAGGATCTCAAAGGATGGATCTGGGAGATCGGAGGCCGCGTGGAGGAGGAGAAAGGGCCCGCGGCCGACGACGTCTCTGACGAGGTCGAGCAGGCCCTCCGGTTCTGGGACATCGTGTACAAGCCCAACCCGGACTGGCTCGCGTCTCAGGGCCGTCCCCGGCAGTGGATCGAGCAGGACGTGAAGCGCTGGAAACACCAGCGGCAGATGCGTCAGCGCGAACTCACGGGGCAGGCGACGGATTAGACCAGCACGGCCTTCCGAATTTCCAAGCTGTCGTAGCAGTCGAAGCAGAATCCTTGCCGCTTGTCATCGGGCGAGAGCACGATCCGTGCGTGGCAGCGTCGACAGCGTCCCTCCCGGTCGCCTCCCTGGGAAAGCCTCCGAGTATCCGGCTTGAGCTTCCACGCGATGGTCTCCGCCCCCCTTGCAAGACGGCGAAGCCACGGAGCCTCGGGACGCTATAAAAACGTTGGGTCGTTGGGTTTGCGACATGGACCGTCGACGAGTTAATCCGACGCTTGCTCCATGCCCGCGGCCGTGCTCCACGGCTTCGTGACCTTCGAGGGCATCGACGGCTCCGGGAAGACCACGATCAGCCGCAAGGTCGCGGAGACGCTCCGTGCGCGCGGCGAATCCGTGTTCCTGACCGGGGAGCCGACGAAGACGTGGACGGGCGAGGCCGTGCGGCGCTCCTACAAGGACGACGTGGGCCCCTTGGCCGAGTCCTTCCTCTTCCTCGCGGACCGCGCGGCCCACCAGGACGACATCCGCCGGCATCGGGACGCGGGCGAGCTGGTCCTCTGCGACCGCTACGCGGACTCGACGTACGCCTATCAGGGCGCGCGGCTCGCGGGCGTCGTGGACCGTCCGATCGACTTCCTTCGCCGCATGACGGAACCGTGGCTTCTCACGCCCGACCTCACGCTCTACCTCCGTATCCCTGCGGAGCTGGGCCTCCGCCGGATCGCGGACCGGTCCGAGACGGTGCGGTTCGAGGAGCTCCGATTCCTGCGCCGGGTCGCCCGCAACTACGACGCCTTGGCCAAGGGCCGGCGGTTCGTCACCTTGGACGCCCGCGGCACGCCGGAGGCGGTGGCCGCGATGGCGATCGCCGCCATCGAGCGGCGGCGGGCGTCGCGGAAGCGATGACTCAGCTGGCGACGGCGGGCTGTGAGTGCTGCTTGAGGAAGGCCCGTGCGAACACGGCCGCGTTCGCCAGGTTGCCGCGCTCGAGTTCGAGGAGGAAGGCTCGGCCAAAGACGATCTCGAGACGCAGGTCCCCCCGCTGGGCCGCCATCCGAGGGACCCCACGGGCCCGGACGGGCTTGAACCAAGCGCTCAGGAATATCAGGGGCGATTATCAGCAAGCCGAAGACGGCGTGCATAATTCGCCCGGCTCCGCTGGACAAATGTTTTTAAGTCTACCCCCGGTTATCGCGCCGTCCATGGGATGCACGCATGGAGTCGAGCGTCCATTCTAAGGTATCCTCTCACCACGGAGAGGAGGGCTTCGTCGGCGTCATCTATGGCGACGTCGGGTCCACCTCCTTCCGCTGCTCCGTGATGTATCCCGTGGACCGCTACGACTTCGTGCAGGTCCACCACGAGACCTGCGGCACGGTGCTGGGCCGCGTGGACGAGATCGAGCGGAAGACGGATCTTTCCCTGGACCGGGCCATGTCCGAGGACGCGGAGGCGTCGGACATCCAGGAGCGCGTGTCGGCCCAAGTCTCCATCATCGGCTACCGCGACGACCGCGGCCTCCTCCAGGTCCCGCGGACGCCGTTCCGGGCGGGCGAGGCGGTACGCAAGGCGGAGAAGGCTACGATCCAGGAGGTCATCGGCCTCACGGAGGACAAGAAGCACGGCGCGTACGTGGGCCTGCTCGCGGGCCACGACGTCCCGGTCTACCTGGACATCAACGCGATGGTCCAGAAGCACGTGTCCATCCTCGCGAAGACGGGCGGCGGCAAGTCGTACATCGCGGGCGTGATTATCGAGGAGCTGATGAAGCACAAGGTGACCACGGTGATCATCGACCCGCACGGCGAGTACGATACGTTGCGCGAGAAGGGCAAGGTCCCCGACCACGGCGGCCGCTTCCACGTGGAGTCCCGCGGCTACGCGGACCAGCTCCAGATCTTCTCCCCGGACACCAAGGTGAACAACGGAGCGCGGCCTCTCAAGTTCACCCTGAGCAACCTGGACGCGCGGGACATCCTCTCCCTCACGGGCTCGGGCAAGGTCCGGACCCACCTGACGAATCTTCGCAAGGCCTTGGACACGCTCCGCGCCGCGACCAAGAGCTACACGATCCGGGACATCATCCGCGTCCTGGAGCGGGACGACGACCCCCAGAACGCCTCTCTGATCGACGAGCTGGAGTACCTGAGCGAGGTGGAGATCTTCGCCCAGGAGGGCACGCGGATCGACGAGCTCGTTGTGAAGGGGAAGACGACGATCATCAACCTGAAGGGCGTGGCCCCGGACATCCAAGAGCTCGTGGTCAACCGATTGGCCACGGCCATGTTCGAGCTGCGCAAGGTGGGCCACATCCCGCCCATGATGCTCGTGATCGAGGAGAGCCACAACTTCTGCCCCCAGGTGGGTCAGGTGGCGTCCTCCAAGATCTTCCGCACCCTGGCCTCCGAGGGCCGCAAGTTCGGCCTCGGGCTCCTCGTGATTACCCAGCGCGCCGCGAAGATCGACAAGAACGTCCTGAGCCAGTGCAACACGCAGATCATCCTCAAGGTCACGAACCCGAACGATCTGAAGGCGATCATCGCCAGCGTGGAGGGCCTGACGACCGCCATGGCGGAGGAGATCTCCCGACTCCCCATCGGCGTGTCCATCATGACGGGCGGCGGCCTCCAGATGCCCCTCATGGTCGAGGTCCGCCCGCGCGAAACGAAGCACGGCGGGGAGAGCGTCAAGGTCATCGAGGACTGAGCCTTCCGCGAAAGGCTATAGGCTCCCGGGCTCATCGCCGTCCGTGGACCTGCGCGCCCTCGTGGACAAGGACATCGCTCTCACGGAGCGTGCGCTTGCGAAGATCCGGATCGCACCACCCAAGCGCTCCCACCTACGCAAGGTGGCGGAGGACTTCCTGACCATGGCTCGGTCCTACTGCGAGGACGCGAAGCATTTCCGCGACCAGGGGGAGCTGGACAAGGCCCTCGCGAACATCAACTACGCCCACGGCTGGCTGGACGCGGGAGCGCGCGTCGGCCTGTTCGACGTGGGCGAGGACGACCAGCTGTTCACCCTGAGCGAGTGACTCAGAGGACGCGCGCGCCGCGGTTGTCGACCTCGCAGCGCATGAGCGTGCCGAACTTCAGGTACAGGGTGGCAAGCTCCTCGCGGCCTGCCTCCGCGAAGATGGAGTTCCCCAGCATGGCCATGGCCGCCCGACCGAACATCCGGCTCGCCCGCACGACCTCCCGGACCGCGGGGCTCGCCAGCCCCGTCTCCTCGGCGAACCGGTTGCCCAGGTCGAAGAGGCGCTCGAACGTCGGCCGCTCGGCGAACGCGCCCACGCAGGCGCCGCCATGGGCGTTGATTGCCTCGACCTTGGCCGGGTCGCGGAGGATGGACCGCGTGAGCAGCTCGGGACCCACCACGGCCAGCAGGAGGTCCTTCCGCACTTCGATCTTCTTCACGTCGGCATGGCCCGGGGCCCCCGCCCGCAGACGCAGGTCCATGCCGCCCAGGGAGGCGGGGACGACGTCGCCAAGGCCCGTGCCGCACTCCACCTCGGCCACATGGGCCAGAGCCACGAGCTCATCCCGTGGGAGTCCCAGACTCAGCGCGTCATCCAAGGCGAGGGTCGTGCTGAGCGCGGCCGCCGCGCTCACGCCGAACCCCTGAGAGACGGGTAGTGCGGTGTCCGAGAGCAGCTTGACCTCGTAGGGGCGATCCACGAGGAGCTTGCGCGCCGCGGCCTCCGTGACGTCCGCCTTGGCCCGCTTGCCGTTCACGAGAACATCCAGGGACGGCCGCGTGGACTCGCGGACGCGGGCCACCGTGGTCACGCCCAGGGAGAGGGAGAGTCCCGCGCCGCGGGAGCCCTTCCTCCGCGGGTCCGCGTCGTCAACGACCTCGAAGAACGCGGTCACATGCCCGGGGCAGAACGCCTCACCCTGGGACACCATGGAGAACGGCTCTCCAGACCTGCTCCGCCGCGAGGGACTTGGATCCGGCGAAGGAGACGGCATGGCCCCTGCGGTCGAAGATCGTGATCGCCGTGGCGTCGCGCTGGACCAAGCCCACGTCGTTCGCGACGACCAGGTCGAGGCCCGCCTCCTCGAGGAGGGCCAACGCCTTCGACTTGAGCTCCGCGGCGGTCACGCCCGCCTCCGCCTTGAAGCCCACCAGGGTGCCCTTCGTGGCCTTGCGGAGCGCGCCGAGGACCTTCGGCGTGGGTTCGAGGTCCAGGGTGAGGGAACCTTCGCGGGAAGGGATCTTGCCCTTCCGCTTCTTGGGCGAGAAGTCGGCGATGGCCGCGGGGACCAGGCAGATGTCCGCTTCGACCTTCTTCACGAGGGCCGCCAGGTCCGCGGTCGTGTCGAAGGTCTTGGCGGGGATCCACGAAGGCACGGGCACCTCGTGGCGGCCGAGCCACATCTCCACGTCGGCCCCGTGCTCGAAGGCCGACCGCGCCAGCTCCACGCCGGTCGCCCCGCTCGAGCGGTTGGAGACGACCCGGATATCGTCGATGGGCTCGACGGTTGATCCGGCGATGACCAGGACCTTCCGGCCCTTAAGGTCCCGCAGGCCCAGCCTCCGGATCACGCGCGCGACGATTTCGTCCAAGTCGGCCAGCTTGGCCTTGCTCTCCTCCCGCCGGGGATCGACGAACTCGACCCCCAGGGCGCGGAGCTTCCCCACGTTCTCCAAGACGGCAGGGTTGTCCATCATCGTCTCGTGGGCCGCGGGGGCGATCAGGATGGGGATCCCGGAACCCAGCGCGTTCACCGCGTACGTCGTCACCGTGGTGTCGTCGATCCCGTTGGCGATCTTGCTGATCGTGTTGGACGTGCACGGGGCGATGAGGAGGAGGTCCGCCTTCCCTTCCTGGCCGCACAGTTCGAGGTACCGCATGGACCCGTCCAGCTGGACGTCCACGTCGTGCCCCGTCGCGAACTGGAGGGCGTTGGGATGGACGATGGCCGTGGCGGACTTGGACAGGACCGCGTGGACGTCGGCTCCGTGGCGGATGAGCTCCCGCGCGAGCTTGACCGTCTCCACGGCCGCGATGCTCCCCGTGACCCCGAGGACGATCGTCTTCCCTTGGAGCTTGAGGCTCTTGACCCCGCGGATCCGCTCCGCCGGATGCATCGTCCTGACGATTCGTCGCGGTCGATATATAGGTATGGTCCCGACGGCCCGGGCTCCCCCGGTCCTTCCTCCTCCTCACCCAAGCTTTAACCGGGGTCCGCCGTTTGCCTTCGTCTCCATGGACACCGCCGCGGCGCTCCAGCAACTCTACGGTCTCGAGCGCTTCGGTATCAAGCTGGGCCTGGACAACATCCGCACGTTGCTCGGCCTCGTGGGCAACCCCCACGAGGGCCTCAAGGCGGTCCACGTCACGGGCACGAACGGCAAAGGGTCCGTCTGCGCCTACGTGGCCTCCGTGCTCCGGAAGGCCGGGTACCGCACGGGATTGTACACGTCCCCCCATCTCGTCCGGTTCAACGAGCGGATCCAGGTGGACGGGGTCCCCGTCTCCGACGAGGACCTGCTGCGCCTGTGGAACGGCATCCAGCCTGCGATGAAGCAGATGGACGGGGAGCGGGCGGTGGACCGGCCCACGTTCTTCGAGGTCACCACGGCCATGGCCTTCGAGTACTTCCGCGAGCAGAAGGTGGACGCCGCCGCCATCGAGGTGGGCATGGGGGGTCGGTTCGACGCGACGAACGTGATCGAGAGCCGCGTCGCCGTGGTCGCTCGGGTGGGCCTGGAGCACACGGAGCACTTGGGGCGAACCGTGGAGCGGATCGCGCGCGAGAAGGCGGGCATCATCAAGCCGAGCGGCCGGACGGTGACCGTGGACCAGGACGCCTTCCCCGTCATCGAGGCCCGCTGCCGCGAGCTGCACGCGCCCCTCACCGTGCTGGGGCGGGATGTGACCGTGGAGCGGATCGCACAGGACCTCTCGGGCCAGCGCCTCCGGGTCCTGGGCGACTTCGGGACGTTGGAGGTCACGACGCCGCTCGCGGGCTCCTTCCAGATGGAGAACGTGGGCCTCGCGGTCGCGGCCCTCACGGAGCTCCGGAAGACGGGCATCGAGGTCCCCGATGCGGCGATCGTCTCCGGCATCGCCGCGGCACGCTGGCCCGGCCGCTTTCAGGTGATTCGCAAGGACCCCCTCGTGATCGTGGACGGGGCCCACAACGGTCCCGCCGCGGCCGCACTGGCCTCGGCCTACTCCGAGCTGCTCCCTGCGCGGAAATGCATCCTCGTCACGGGGATTCTCGCGGACAAGGACCTCGCCTCGATCACCCGGTCCCTGGGGCCGCTTGCGAGCCGCGTCGTCGCGTGCCGTCCCAAGAGCCATCGCGCCTACCATGCGGAGGAAGTGGCGTCCGCCTTCCGTCCCTACGCGCCCTCGGAGGTCGTCCCCCACATCCCCGATGCCATCGACCGCGCCCTGGCCGAGGCCGCGAAGGATGACGTCGTGCTCATCACCGGGTCCATCTACACGGCGGGGGAGGCCCTTGAGCACCTCGGCGCGCGCCCGTGACCGGATCCCCGCGATCATGCGGGACCTGCGGCGCCGGTATCTTCCCGAGGGCGACCTGCGACAGGGGACCACGGCCCTGGCGAAGATCACCGCGCAGACCGAGGACCCGTTCCGCGTCCTCGTGGGGACCATCCTCTCCCAACGCACCCGGGACGAGATGACGGAGAAGGCGACGGACCAGCTGTTCGCAGCGTATCCGGATGCGGCCGCGCTCGCCGCGGCCGACACGGCGGACGTGGAGCGCCGGATCCGGCCCGTGGGCTTCTACCGCCAGAAGGCGCCCCAGATCCAGCGCGTGAGCCGGATCCTCGTGGAGCGGTACGCCGGCCGCGTCCCCTCGACGTACGAGGAGTTGATGGACCTCCCCCAGGTGGGCTCGAAGACGGCGAACTGCGTTCTCGTCTACGGGTTCGGCATCCCGCGGATTCCCGTGGACACCCACGTCCACCGGGTGAGCAACCGGCTGGGCCTCGTGACGACGAAGACGCCGGAGAAGACGGAGGACGCGCTCATGGCCGTCGTGCCGCGGCGCTACTGGCTCGCCGTGAACGAGCTCTTCATCGAGTTCGGGAAGGACGTCTGCCGCCCGATCGGCCCGCGGTGCGGCGCCTGCTCCTTCAGCTCGTTCTGCCGCCACTACCGGACCGTGGTGTCGAAGCGCGCGAGGCCGCGGACCCCACGGCGGCGGCCATCGCGTCGATGAACCGGGGGTCCATGTTCAGGGAGTCGGCCCGGTCGAACGCCAGGCCCAGGTCCTCCGCGATCTCCCGCGCCTCGATGTCCAGATCGTACAGCAGCTCGAGGTGGTCCGAGATGAACCCGAAGGGGACGATGAGGACGGCCTTCTCGCCGTCCTTGGCCAGCTGGGTGAGGGTCTGCTCCAGGGGCGGTCCGAGCCAGGGTTCGTCCGTGCGCCCCGCGCTCTGGTACGCCATGCGGGCCCGGAGCGGTGTGGTCCGCCGGAGGATGAGGTCCATGGTCTCCCGCAGCTCCGCCGCATAGTCGTCGCCCTCCGCCATGAGCTTCGTGGGCAGGCTATGCGCGGTGAAGACCACCGCGGGATCGGGGAAGCCGCGCGCCTCGAGGCGCGCGAGCCCGTCCGCGATCTTCCCGGCAAAGGCGTCCACCAAGGCGGGCTCCGTGTTCCAGCTGTCCACGTAGGTGAGGTCCACCGGGGCGCCGACCTTCGCCTCGGCCTCCTGGACCGCGCGGAAGTACGCCCCGACGCTGCGCCGCGAGTGGTACGGCGTCAGGGGCAGGACGACGATCCGGTCGAATCCATCGGAGACCATCCGGGCGTACACGTCCCGGATGCGGGGGGTCCAGTTCCGCATGCCGACGTAGCATCGGAACGAGGCGCTTTCCTGGTTCAGGCGGGCCTCGAGAGCCTTGGCCTGCGCCGTGGAGATCTCCAGGAGCGGGGACCTCCCGCCGATCTTCGCGTACCGCTCGCGGAACTCCGCGACGAGCTCCGGGCTGGCGAGCCGCCCACCCCGGATGTCGACCAGGAACGGGCCGACCTCGTCCAGGGAGTTGGGCCCTCCCACAGCCGTGAGCAGCACGCCGATCGCCTTCGTCTTCTCGGACACCATGCCTTCCCTTCCTTACCGTCCCGTCGACTCGTGGACGAACGTGACGAGCCCGCGGAGATGCTCCAACGGCGTGTCGGGGAGCACCCCGTGGCCCAGGTTGAAGATGTGGCCCTCGCGGCCGTCGGCCCGCCGCAGGATATCGTTGGCCTGGGCGCGCCAGACTTCCGGGGGACCGAGGAGCGCCGCCGGATCCAGGTTCCCTTGGACGCCCCGCTCGAGTCCGAGCCGGCGGGCCGCTTCGTCGATCGGGATGCGCCAGTCCACGCCGACCACGTCGCCGCCCGCGGCCGCGAACGTCTCCAGGAACCCCGCGGTCCCCGTGCCGAAGTGGATGAGCGGGACGTCCGTCTCCCGGATCCCCGCGAAGAGCCGTCGCGTGTGCGGCAGGACGCGCGTCGCGTAGTCCGAGGGGCTCAGCGCGCCCGCCCAGCTGTCGAAGACCTGGAGCGCCTGGGCGCCCGCCTCGACCTGGGCTCGGAGGTACGCGGCCATGGAGTCCGCCAGGTGCGCGAGGAGCGCGTCCCAGGCGGCCGGGTGGCGGTACATGAAGCCTTTCGTGGCGGCGTAGTCCTTGGAACCGCCTCCCTCGATCAGGTAGCTGGCCAGGGTGAACGGCGCGCCGGCGAACCCGATGAAGGGGACGTCCGCCTTCCCCCGGACGCGGCGGATCGTCTCGAGGACGAAGGGCAGCTCCCGTTCCGGATCCAGGGGCTTCAGCAGGTTCACGTCCTCGGGCCTCCGGACGGGACGGTCGATCACGGGCCCTTCCCCGGCCGCCATGCGGACGGGCACGCCCATGGCCTCCAGCGGGATCAGGAGGTCCGCGAACAGGATGGCCGCGTCCACATCGAGCTCCCGGAGCGGCTGGAGCGTGACCTGGGTCGCGATCTCGGGATTCTTCACCATGTCCAGGATCCCGTGCTTCTCACGGATCGCCCGATAGGAGGGCGAGGAGCGACCCGCCTGCCGCATGAACCACACGGGGGTCCGGTCCACGGGCTCGCGCCAACACGCGCGGAGGAACCGGTCCTTCATCCGTGGGCCACCTCCCGGAAGCCGTCGTGGAGCGCCGCGGCTGCCTTGTCCAGATCGGGGCGGATGTGGGCCGCGGAGAGGAAGACCGTCTCGAACGGCGCGGGCGGGAAGTACACCCCGCGTCGGAGGAGCGCCCAGAACAGGCGGCCGTAGGCCGCCGCGTCCATGGACCGCGCGTCGCCGTAGTTGCGGACGAAGCCGCTCCGGAAGAAGAGCCCGAGCATGGAGCCGACGCGGTTCACCGTCACGGGCACGCCCGCGGCCTGGGCCGCATCTCGCAGGGCGCTTTCCAACTGCGCCCCTCGCTTCTCGAGGCGCGCGTAGAGGGGCGGGCGGATCCTCCGGAGGGCGGCGAGGCCCGCGGCCATGGCGATCGGGTTGCCGGCGAGGGTGCCCGCCTGGTACACGGGACCGAGGGGGGCCAGCCTCTCCATGACGTCGCGCCGCCCGCCGTACGCCGCGACGGGCAGGCCGTGCCCGAGGATCTTCCCGAGGCACGTCAGGTCGGGGCGCACCCCGTACCGCTCCTGGGCGCCTCCCGCGGCGACGCGGAATCCCGTGATGACCTCGTCGAAGATGAGGAGGGCGCCCGCATCCTGGGTGAGCTTGCGCAGCCCCTCGAGGAACCCGGGATCCGGCGGCACGACGCCCATGTTGCCCGCGACGGGCTCCACGAGGACGGCCGCGACCTGTCCGTCGTGGGCCCGGAACTGGGCTTCCACGGACGCGAGGTCGTTGTACGTGGCCACGAGGGTGTCCTCCACCGCGCCCGGGGGGACGCCCGCGGATCCCGGCAGGCCCGCCGCCGCCACGCCACTCCCGGCCTTGGCCAGGAGGGAGTCCGCGTGGCCGTGGTACTCGCCCTCGAACGTGAGGATCTTCTGGCGGTCCGTGTACCCGCGGGCCAGGCGGACGGCGGACATGGTCGCCTCCGTGCCCGAGTTCACGAACCGCAGGAGGTCCACGGAGGGGAACCGCTTCTTGACCTCCTCCGCAAGCCGGACCTCGGCCTCCGTCGCGGCGCCGAAGCTCGTCCCCTTGCCCGCCGCGGATCGCACGGCCTGGACGACGGCCGGGTCCGCGTGGCCCAGGAGGAGCGCCCCCCAGGACATGCAGAAGTCCACGTAGCGGCGGCCGTCCGCGTCCCACACCTGGGACCCCTTGCCGCGCACGAGGAATCGCGGCGTGCCCCCGACCTGGCGGAACGCGCGCACGGGACTGTTCACGCCGCCGACGAGGCTCTCCTGGGCCCGGGCGAAGAGCTTCTCGGACTTCTTCGCGGGCGGCCCGCCGCACTCCGTCCCCATCTCAGATCCCCAGGGCGTCCAGCATCTGCTCCGGCGTGGAGAGGAGGCAGGTGAAGATGGGCGTCTCCCACTCCGTGTACTTGCTCGCCTCGCTGGGCCGGAGGTCCATGACGAGGTCCAGGAAGTCCAGGGGCTCCTCCGCCTCGAAGGAGAGCATGAACTCCTGGTCGTCCAGGCCGAAGGAGTACGCCGTGTGGATCTTCACGTTGGGGTATTTGTGGCCGATGCGGAAGTGGTCCCGCATCATCTCCTGCCGCTTCTCGAAGGGCAGGGAGTACCACTCCCGCTTCTTCCAGAACGGGTAGACGAAGAGGTACCGCGATCCGCGCGGGAGGGCCTTCGTCGCGGCCCGCTCCCCGGAGCCCGAAGCGGAACCCCCGAAGTACTCCGAGGGCCGGGTGGCCGCCAGGTACGCGTGGGCCGTGTCCAGGTAGTGCCCGAGCTCCGTGGAGGAGACGCGGCGGGCCAGGTCGCGGAGCGTCTCCAGATGGGGGTCCACGGTCCAGAGCATGAAGTCCGTCTCCGCGCGGATGCCGACCAGGGAGTACGTCCGCAGGACGATCTCGTCCTCCAGGTCGTGGAGGAGCGCGGCGAACTCCGCCTTCTGCTTCTTCTTCGCGTCCGCGGGAAGGAGCCGCCACTCCGGGCGGACCTTGTAGAACGTGTACTTGACGAATTCCCGCGGCTCCTTGGGATCCCCGCGGGCCCCGCGGGGGGACGCATCCTCGTCAGCCATGGGCATTCCCTCCCCGCCACCGGGCGACGTCCTTCGCGTGGTAGGTCAGGATGAGGTCGGCCCCGGCGCGGCGGATCGCCGTGAGCGTCTCCTCGACGATGGCGCGCTCGTCCACCCACCCGCGCTCCGCGGCCGCCTTGATCAAGGAGTACTCGCCGCTCACCGCGTACGCGGCCAGGGGCGCGTCGAAGCGCTCGCGGGCCGCACGCAGGACGTCGAGGTACGCCAGTGCGGGCTTGACCATGACGATGTCCGCGCCCTCCTCGAGGTCCAGGGCGATCTCCCGCAGGGATTCGCGGAGGTTGGCCGGGTCCTTCTGGTAGCTCCGCCGGTCGCCGAACACGGGGGACGAGTCCGCCGCTTCCCGGAAGGGGCCGTAGAACGCGGACGCGTGCTTCGCCGCGTAGGCGAGGATGATCGTGTCTTCGAAGCCCGCCTGGTCCAGGGCGGCCCGGATGGCGGCGACCTGCCCGTCCATCATCGCGCTCGGCGCCACCATGTCGGCTCCCGCCGCGGCTTGGCTGACTGCCGTGCGAGCGAGCAATTCGAGGGACGCGTCGTTGTCGATCTTTCCGTCGCGCACGACGCCGCAGTGTCCGTGGTCCGTGTACTCGCACAGGCAGACGTCCGCGAGGATGGTCAGGTCGGGCGCCGCATGCCGGACGGACCGGATGGCCTCCTGGACCACGCCGCCCTCGTCGTAGGCGCCGCGGGCGAGCGGGTCCTTCTCCGACGGGAGGCCGAAGAGGATCACCGCCGGGACGCCGAGTCCGGACAGTTCCTTTGCCTCCTGGCCCGCTTCGTCGACCGTGAGGCGGCGGATGCCGGGCATGGAAGGGATGTCGGCCGGGGCCGTCCCGTCCTCGCGCACGAAGAGGGGCTGGACGAGGTGGCTCACCTCGGCCGACGTCTCCCGGACCAGGGAGCGGATGGCCTCGCTCTGCCGCAGACGGCGGAGGCGCTGCTTGGGTGCGGGGATCTTGAACTCACTCATGGGGTCGCAACTCCGCGAGGCTCTTCACGAGCCCGTCGATCGTGTGCTCGGGCGCGACGAGCGCTATCCGGAAGCCCAGGGTGCGGGCCGCCTCGGCGGTGACCGGGCCGATGGCCGCCGCGGGCGTGCGCTCCAGGAGACGGACGAGCTCCTTCTCGGAGACCAGGGTGGTCAGGTTCTCCGCGGAGGACGGACTCGTGAACACGATGTAGTCGATCGTGCGCGGCAGCGGATGCTCCGGCTGGGAGTCCGCAGGGACCGCGTCGTACGCGTTGACCTGGGATACCTCGGCACCCCGCGTCTTCAGGGTGTCGGGCAGGGACTGCCGGGAGAGGCGCGACCGGGGGAGCAGAATCCGTTTCCCGGAGACGTCGCCCATGACGTCCGCGATGGCGTCCGTCACGTACTCCGCAGGCACGACGTCCGCGGGCAGGCCGTTCCGCTGGAGCGCGGCCCGGGTCACGGGCCCGACCGCCGCGATCCGTCCGCGGGTCTTCCGGAGGTCGACGTGCAAGTCTCGTGCCCGCTCGGCGACCGCGCTCACGCCGTGCGCGCTCGTGAACACGACCCAGTCGAACGAGGCCCAGTTCCTGAGCGCCTCGTCGAGCGGCCCGAGGTCTTCGGGCGGGACAATCCGGACCGTGGGGAAGGGGATGACTGCCGCGCCTTGGCGGGTGAGCGCCTCCGTGAGGATGGGCACGCGGTCCTCGGATCCCGCGACGAGGATGGTCCGGCCGGCCAGAGGCGCGTCGTCCATCAGGACGCCTCCCGGAGGATCTCGTCCGCGCCGCCCTCGAGGAGGCGCGAGGCGACCGCGTCCACGATGGCTCCCGCTTCTTGAGCGGGCGCCTGACGCATGGCCCGGACGACGCGACGGCCGTCGGGGGAGGCCACCACGGCCCGCAGGAGGAGAGACCCCTCCTCCAGGGTGGCGAGGGCGCCGAAGGGGACGTTGCAGCCGCCTCCCAGGCGGGCGCTCAGGGCGCGCTCTGCGTCCGTCGCGGCGCGCGCGGCCGGGTCATCGATCGGGCGGAGAAGAGCGTGAAGGCGGGCCTCCGAGGTCCGCGTCGCGATGGCGAGCGCGCCCTGGCCCGGGGCCGGGGTCAGCAGGTCGGGGTCCACGGGCTGGGGCCTCCGGTCCCGGAGGCCGAGTCTCTCCAATCCCGCGGACGCCACGACCACCGCGTCGAAGTCCTTCGCGTCGAGTCGGCGGAGCCGCGTCTCGACGTTTCCGTGGAGGTCCACGATTTGAAGGCGAGGCCACTCCGCGAGGAGCTGGGCCCTCCGGCGGAGGCTGCTCGTGCCCACCCGGGTCCCAGGTGGAAGGTAGGACAGGGAGAGGTTCTCGTTGGCGACGAGGACATCCCGCGGGTCCGCGCGGGGTGGGACGGCGGCGATTTCGAGGCCGGAGACCGGTTCCGTGGGGACGTCCTTGAGGCTGTGCACAGCAAGGTCGATGCGGCCGTCCAGGAGGGCTTCCTCGATTCGTTTGGTGAAGGCCCGTTTCCCGTCCAGTGGGGTGCCCAGGTCCTCCCGGGATCCCTCGTCGCCCTGGGTGCGGATCTCCACGGTCTCGAATTCGAGGTCCGGGTGCACCTTCTGCAGATGGGCCAGGGCCTCCTGGGTCTGCGCCAGGGCCAGCGGGCTGCCTCGCGTTCCCACGCGCAGCCGCTCCGTCACCGTGGCGTCCCTCCCATGCCGCGCAGGAGTTCCTGGACGATCTCGACCCGCGTGCTCTCCGGGAACGAGCGCAGGCGCTCCGTGGGCCCGTGGAGGAAGCGGTTCACGAGGCGGGTCGCGAGCTTGTCCACCACGGCCCGGTCGGATTCGCTCAGCGCCGGGAGGCGGGCGAGGGCCTCGTCCACCTCGCGCCGGCGGATCTCCTCCGCGGTCTTCCGCAGGGCGACGATGTCCGCGGCGGACGCGGGATGAAGCATGCGGACCAACCGCTCGGCCTCGGTGTGGATCCTGGACTCTGCCTTGGCGAGGGCCCCAGGAGGCAGGGGTTGGGCGCCCCAGGGCGCCAACGCGTCGATGTCCACGAGGGTGACGCCGGGCAGGTCGCGGCACGCCGCGTCGATGTTCCGGGGGAACCCCAGGTCGATGAACCAGATCGGCCGTTCGGTTCGCCGACGGAGGACGCGCTGGAGGCGGCTGCGCGAGACGATGGGCTTGCGCGTCGCGGTGGCGGCCAGGACCACGTCGGCGTCTCCGAGGACCGCGTCGAGTTCGTCAAGGCCGTACGCTTGGCCGCCGAGCCCTTGGGCGACCTCGCGCGCACGGTGTGCGTCCCGGTTCGCGACGAGGATCCGCGCCCGGCCCCGGAGGGATCCGGCCGCGATGCGGGCCATCTTGCCGGTCCCCAGGAGTGCGATCGTGGGACGGGTCACCGGAACCGAGGCGTCCATGAAACGCAGGGCCGCATGGCTGGCCGAAATGTCCTTCCCGTTGAGTCCCGCCAGCGTCCGGATCCGCGGCGCCTCCCGGGCTGCAGCCTCGAGAAGATTGGCGAGCAGAGCCGAACGCCGCCAGGTCTTGGGCCGGAGGACGGGCGCCCTGCGGACTTGGGCCGCGACCTGGGCCTCCCCTTGGGCCAGGGAATCGAGTCCCGCGGCCACCCGGAGAAGATGGGCCGCGGCGTCGGCCCCCGTGAGGACGTACACGGCGGACGAGGCGTCCGGAATCTCCAGGGCCTTTCGGATGGTCCGCGCGGCCTCCGACGGCCTCGCGGTCGCCCCATAGACCTCGATCCGGTTGCAGGTCGCCAGGAGGACGAGGTCCGTCCAAGGCGGTGACGCGCCCCCCGCAGCTCGGAGGCGAGGATAGGTGGCTCTCCGGAGGAGGACCTCGCGCCGGTCCAGGGGGCACGTCCGGTGGTTCACCCCGACGAGGACGAGCTCGGGCGCGCGCGCCGTCGCGTCCCCTCCTTGGGATACGCGCTTCCTCTCGGACCCCATGGCCTGCCGATGCGCGCGACTCAAGGTGTCTATTTGAATCTATGCGGAAGTTATTCGCAATCCAATGATAATTTCGGTTATCCGAAAGTCCGACAGACCGTGACGAAGTGCGCCGCCGAATCGGCCCGGCGGCCTGTGGCTATCTTGATATCGGGGCTCGCGTCTCTCCTGACCGCATGCAGATCGAACTCATCGAGCACGCCTCCCTCACGATTCCGCGGAAGGAGAGGTTCACCATCGCTCGCGGCTCGTCCGAGGTTGCGGAGACCTTCTGGGTCTTCATCCACTCAGGCGGACTCACGGGACAGGGTTGCGGGGCGCCGAGCGAGGTGACCCACGAGACCTCGATGACCATGAAGGAGTCCCTGAAGACCCTGGTCAAGGGCCTGAAGGACTTCGAGTTCCACCAGCCGCATGAGGTGGCCGACCGGATGGACAAGCTCCTCCCCGGGAACCCGTCCGCGAAGGCCGCCGTGGACATCGCGGTCCACGACCTGGCGGCCCAGGTGGCGGGCCTCCCTCTCTACCGCTACCTCGGCGGCAGCCGGGACCGGATGATCACGGACATGACCATCGGGATCATGTCCACCCGGGACGCGGTGGACCGCGCCGTGCGCTGGACGAAGCAGGGGTTCCGCGCCCTGAAGATCAAGGTCGGGAAGGATCCCCGCGCGGACCTGGAGCGCCTCCGGGACATTCGGGCCGCGGTGGGTCCGGAGATCGAGTTCCGGGTGGACGGCAACGAGGGGTACACCTGGGGCCAGGCCCTCTCCTTCGCCCGCGCGGCCCGCGAGCTGAATGTCGCAATCCTCGAGCAGCCCGTTCCTGCGGTGGACGTCGAGGGGATGCGGGTCCTTGCGGAATCCTCGCCCATCCCCGTCATGGCGGACGAGATGGTCCTCACCCCGGAGGATGCGAAGAAGGTCCGGTGGGCGAACGCGGCCAAGGCGGTGAACCTGAAGCTGATGAAGCACGGGGGGATCTCGCGGGCCATGGAGGTGGACACGATTTGCGCCTCCGCGGGCTACCGCACGATGGTCGGATGCATGAGCGAGCCCACCCTGTCCATCGCCGCGGGCCTCCACTTCGCCCTCGCCTCCCCGAACGTGCGGTGGCTCGACCTGGACTCCCATTTCAACCTGGCGTCCGACCCGTCGTCGGGCCTGGAGTTCAAGCGGGGGCACCTCGTGGCGCCCTCGAAGCCCGGCCTCGGGATCGACGTGCAGTGGCCCGGGTAGGTCAGGCCTGCGGTTCGGGGTTCTCGGGAGGCTCCCGCGGCGTCGGGGGCGCTCCCTCACCGGCCGCGTCCTCCACCTGGGAGCTCGCCAGGCGAACGACGGCAGAGATCTTGTCCCCCTCGGCGAGGCGCTGGATGCGCACGCCCATCGCGGCCCGCCCGGTCTCCCGGATGTCGTCCACGGGACAGCGGATGACCACGCCGCCCACCGTGGTCACGAGGATTTCGTCCCCCGGCCCGACCTCGAAGACGCCGACAACCGAGCTCCTGGCCGCCTTGGTGTTTGTGGTCTTCACGCCCTGGCTGCCGCGCCGCGTCTTGCGGTACTCCTTGACCTTCGTCCGCTTCCCGAGGCCCGCCTCAAGGACCGTCAGGAGCTCCGTCTCCTCGCTCTTCACGAGGGCCATGGAGACCACGCGGTCGCCCTTGCGGAGCCGCATCCCGATGACGCCCGCTGCCGTGCGGCCCATGGACCGGATCTCGCTCAGGACGAAGCGGTTCGCGTAGCCGCCCGCGCTGGCGAGGATGACCTCCTCGTCGCCGTCCGCGATCCGCGCCTCGACGAGCTCGTCGCCCTCGTTCAGCGCGATCGCCCGGATTCCGCGGATGTTGGGCCGCTGGAACGCGTCCAAGCGGGTCTGCTTGACCCGACCCAGCCTCGTGGCGAACACGATGGTCCGCAAGGGGTCGAACTCCCGCACGGCGATCATGTCGAGGACCTTCTCGTTGGGCTCGAGGCGCGGGAGGATGTTCACGATGGGCTTGCCCTTCGCGTACCGCGATCCGACGGGGATCCGGTACGTCTTGAGCCAGTAGCACTGGCCCCGGCTCGTGAAGAAGAGGATGTAGTCGTGGGTGGACGCCGTGAACAGGTTGACGACGAAGTCCTCCTCCTTCGTCTCCATGCCCGTGACGCCCTTCCCGCCGCGCCGCTGCGTGCGGTACGCGGTCACGGGGATGCGCTTGACGTAGCCTGTGTTCGTGATTGTGACGACGACGTCCTCCTCGGGGATCAGGTCCTCGACCTCAATGTCTGCACCTTGGAGTTCGATTGCGGTGCGGCGGGCGTCCCCGAACTTCTGCTCCAGCTCCGCGAGTTCCTCCTTGATGATTCCGAGGATGCGCTCGCGCGACGCCAAGATGGCCTCGAGCCCCTCGATCCTCGAGGTCAGGTCGCGCTGCTCCTGCCGCAGCTTCTCGATCTCGAGCCCGGTCAGCTGCCGCAGGGTCATGGCGAGGATTGCGTTGGCCTGGGCTTCACTGAGGAGGTAGCGGCTCATGAGGCCCGCGCGCGCCTCGTCCACGGTCTGGGAGTGGCGGATGAGCCGGATGACCTCGTCGATGTGGTCGACCGCCGTGATCAGCCCTTCGACGATGTGGAGGCGTTCCCGTGCCTTTCGGAGGTCGAACTCGGTGCGCCGCCGCACCATGAGGACGCGATGATCGAGGTAGACCTGGAGTTCTTCTTTGAGGGGCAGGTACCTCGGCTTGCCATCCACGAGGGCGAGGTTGATCACCCCAAACGTGGTCTCCATCTGGGTGTGGTGGTAGAGCTGGTTTAGCACGACGTCCTCCACCGCATCGCGCTTCAGCTCAAGGACGATTCGCATGCCATCACGGTCACTCTCGTCCCGTAGGTCCGTGACTCCCTCGATCTTCTTCGACTTCACCAAGAGGGCGATCGACTCGACCAGGGAGGCCTTGTTGACCATGTAGGGAATCTCAGTGATCACGATGCGGACCTTGTCATGGCCCGCCTCCTCGAAGCCCGCTTTGGCGCGGATCGAGATCAGTCCCCGCCCGGAGCGATACGCCTCTGCGACGCCGTCGATGCCGTACAAGATGCCGCCCGTCGGGAAATCGGGGCCGCGTATTGGCCCCGTCTCCGGATTGAACAGGTCTCGGAGCTCCGCGGCGGAGTTGTCGATGAGGACGGTGAGTGCATCCACGACCTCGTTCAGGTTGTGCGGGGGCATGTTCGTGGCCATGCCGACCGCGATGCCGCTCGATCCGTTCACGAGAAGGTTCGGGAACTTGGACGGGAGGACCAGGGGCTCCCGGAGGGTTCCGTCGAAGTTGTCCATCCAGTCGACGGTGTCCTTGTCGATGTCCTCGAGCATGGCCTCGGCGGTTTTCGCGAGGCGGCATTCCGTGTACCGCATGGCCGCGGGCTCGTCCTCTGTGCTCCCCCAGTTCCCCTGGCCGTCGATGAGGGGGTATCGGAGAGAGAAGTCTTGGACCATCCGAGCGAGCGCGTCGTAGACGGCCAGGTCGCCGTGCGGGTGGTAGCGGCCCAAGACGGACCCTACGACACGCGCTGCCTTCTTGTACTGCGAGCCGGAGCCCATCCCCTCCTCATTCATCGAATGCAGGATGCGCCGCTGGACGGGCTTCAGTCCATCGCGCGCGTCGGGGAGGGCGCGGCCGACGATGACGGACATCGCGTAGTCGATGTAGGACCGCTGGAGCTCGTCCTCGATGGACTGCGGAACGATCCGCCGCTGCGGTTCCCGGGCTCCCTCTTCCGGCACGCGTCACCTCAAATGTCCAGGTTCACGACTTCCTTGGCGTGGTCCTGGATGTACTGCCGCCGAGGCTCCACGGCCTCCCCCATGAGGATCGAGAACAGCGCGTCCGCCGCGGCCGCGTCCTCGATGGAGACCTGTTTCAGGATGCGCCGCTCGGGGTCCATCGTGGTCTCCCAGAGTTCCTCCGCGTTCATCTCCCCGAGGCCCTTGAACCGCTGGTACGCGACGCCCTTGTCGCCGAGCTGCTTCGCGAGATCCTCGCGTTGCCGCTCCGTGTACGCGTAGTGAATTTCCTTCCCCTTCTTAATCTTGTAGAGCGGGGGCTGGGTGATGTACACATAGCCGGCGTCGATCATGGGCCGCATGTAGCGGAAGAATAGGGTGAGGAGTAAGGTCGTGATGTGCGCGCCGTCTACGTCGGCATCGCTCATGCTGCATATCTTGTGGTAGCGGACCTTGTTTATGTCGAAGTCTTCTCCGACACCTGCTCCGATTGCGGTGATGAGCGCGCGAATCTCCTCGTTCTTCAGCATCTGGTCTAGGCGGGCCTTCTCCACGTTTAGAATTTTCCCCCGGAGCGGCAGGATGGCTTGAAATTCGCGACGTCGGCCCTGCTTCGCGCTATTGTGGACGAACACACCTGCCGCGAGGGCAAAGTTGTGCGTGCCTTGGACTCCGACATCGTACACATCCATCCGTTCGCCAAGCGGGATCACTGCGGCGACTTTACAGTTCACGTTCGCCGCCGCCTCACGCATCCGTGTAAGGTCTCCCCCGAAGTGCTCTGCGAGGAGGCGATCGAACTTCAGAGCCGTGGGCGCATTGCGTCGGCGAACGTCCTCATAGGACTGCTTCAAATCCTCGGCGTCCAGGACGCCGTTGAGGACCTCCAAGGCCTTGATCCGGTGACCCTCCCGGATCAGCCGACTCTTCTCCTTGGACGGCGTCGTCTCTCGCCATCGTGTCAGGCTTTTCTCAATCCTGGATCTCTTTGATTCATCGGACCAAGTGCGCGCCCGGGCGGCCGAGATTCTTGCCGCATGCTCCGGGTGTGCCCGCCACCACTGTTTTACATCGGAGGCGTGGCGGCGTCTGAACCCGGGGTCGCGCCATTGTGCGCGGGTCATCTTTGCCCGCCACTCCAGCAGATACTTGTCTGCCCATTCTCTCCGGGCCATCTGCGATTGCCTCGCTCGGGCCCAGGGATTCGCGGCGTAGTACCGTCGGAACGCCTCACCCTGGGCCGCTCGGCGTCCCGGAACGGCCCAGTAGAGTCGTTGCGCTTCGTTCAGTTTTCTCAGCGCCTCATTACGGTACTCCTCATTCTCGCGGTAGAATTGGGTCCATTTTGAGGCCATGTACTGCTTGTAACCTTCAACCCTCCATTGTTCGATTGCTCTCGCCGAGAGCCCCTCCCTCGTCCCCGGCTGCTTCATTCGGGCGCTCATCATCTTCCGGAAGGTCTCCGATTGGCGGACCCGGCGACATCGGTCTACAACATCGGGTCTGTGAAGAGTCTTCTCGACGTGACAGCGGTGCAACGACATGTGAGTCGCTGAGGGAAGCCTCACAATGTTGGGGGGACTGTTGTTCCACTTGTTGAAATCGACATGATGTCGGTGGCCTCCATCGTCCGTCGAATAGACCCCCTTCCAGAGATTGTACCAGTCTGCGAGAACGTGGGTGAACAACCATGATTCAGACTTTGGATTCCAAACCATTTCGTAACCTTGGATGGTGATGCCAGGTTCCCTTTTGTCGGAGCGCTTCGTCTTGAGAGGCATCAGGGAATCGCCGGGTCGCAGGCCCTTTGCTTCTCGGTACCTCCCGTTCCTCAACATGAATTGGTGATCGGGCGTGCACACGATTTCTTGCCCCGTGTCGAGGACGACTTTGACCACTTCGGCGCTCTGACGGGTCCGCCTCGGCTGGGAGGCTCGCTCCAGACCGATGGTCCCGTTCCACCGTATGGTATAGCAGAAGTGTGCCACTCCACGCTTCTCCTCCTCGATAAGTTCGAGAAAACTCAGCTGGCGCCCGTCGGCCAATGCGATTTTCGTGTTCCCTGAAAAGCACCCGCCGGCGCTCGGCCCCTCCACGATATATAGCTCGGACTTCGCGGGGTCGCGCTCCTGGCAGTCCGCGAGCCTGCCCGGGAGGTTGAACCCGTCGAGGAGACCCTTGCGGCGCGTGAGCTCCCGCGCCTTCCGGGCCGCCTCACGGGCCTGGGCCGCGAGCACGGCCTTCTGGATGCAGATCTCGGCGACCTTGGGGTTCTCGAGGAAGAACTCCGTGAGCTTCTCGTACATCCCCGACTCCACGATGCCCTTGACCTCCGAGTTCCCGAGCTTCATCTTGGTCTGGCCCTCGAACTGGGGGTCGGGGATCTTCACGCTCAGGATCGCGGTCAGCCCCTCGCGGACGTCGTCGCCCTCGAGGCTGTTGCCCTCCTTGAGGTACTTGTTCTCCTTGGCGTAGTTGATGAACGCCCGCGCGAGGCCCGACTTGAACCCGATGAGGTGGGTCCCGCCCTCCTTCGTGTCGATGTTGTTGACAAAGGTGAAGATGGACTCGTTGTAGCCGTCGTGGTACTGCATCGCCACCTCGATCTGGATGCCGTCGGACTGCTTCGCCAGATAGATGGGATCGGGGTGGAGTGGCGTCTTGGCCCGGTTGATCCACCTCACGTACTCCTTGATCCCGCCCTGGAACTGGAAGACGTCCCCGCGGCCGTGCTCCTTGTCCACGATGATGATCTGGAGGCCCGCGTTCAGGAACGCGAGCTCCCGGAGGCGCGCGGCCAGGGTGTCGTAGTCGAACGCGATCGTCTCGAAGATCTGAGAATCCGGCTTGAACGTGATGATCGTGCCCGTGCCCTCCACGGTCCCCATGACCTGGAGGTCCTCCGCCTTCTGGCCGCGGGCGTAGCGAATCCGATAGTCCTTGCCGTCTCGGTGGACGCGGACCTCGAACCACTCGCTCAGGCTGTTGACCACGGAGAGGCCGACGCCGTGCAGCCCGCCGGAAACGCGGTACATCTTGTGCTCGAACTTGCCGCCGCTGTGCATCCGCGACGTGACCAGCTCGACGCCGGGCACGCCGTACTTCGGGTGGACGTCGACGGGAATGCCTCGGCCGTCGTCCGCCACGGTCACGGACCCGTCCGGATTGAGGGTGACCTGAATGTTCTTGCAGAACCCCGCCATGGCCTCGTCGATCGAGTTGTCGACGACCTCGTGGACGAGGTGGTGCAGGCCCCGTTCGTCCACGCTGCCGATGTACATGGCGGGTCGCTTTCGGACCGCCTGGAGACCCTCGAGGACCTGAATCTGGTCCGAGAGATAGACGCCGTATTCCTTGCCTTCGGAGGTCGGTGCTGCGGGCTCTTCGGTCATCTATTTCGGAACCTTCTACGAGGTGGTCTCGGACGTGTCCGGCAACCCATCCCTAGCGGCATTTCGAGTATGCGGCGGGCATTTATAAACCTACTGAGGCGATTTCTATGGAGAAAACCGAGGTCGGGATGGGAGGCCGTTTTTCGGGTCGATTATTTATATATTGTAGCACGGGGCAAGGATCCCCCTTATTCTCACTCCTGAGACCACCTTAGAGGCGGACCGCGGAGCGGCTCGGCAGGGTCCGTCAACGCTTCTTCCACCGCACGCCGCCGCGGGTGTCCTCGAGCACGATGCCCTGCTCCGCGAGCTGGGCTCGGATCCGGTCCGCCTTGGCGAAGTCCTTGCGCTTCCGCGCGTCCTCCCGCGTGCGGATCATGGTCTCGATCTCCCGCGCGTCGAGGCTCGCACCGCCGCCCCCTTCGCGGAACAGGCCGAGCACGAGGGCGAAGCGGTCGAACGCCTCCTTCGCCGCGGCGAGCGACGCGCGCCCGGCGCCCGCCTGAATGGCGCGGTTGAGCTCGCGGGCGTACTCGAAGAGGGTCGCGAGGGCTTCGCGGGTGTTGAAGTCGTCCGACATGGCCTCCTCGAACGCGGTGCGCACGCGGGCCGTGGCCGCGTCGAGCGCGGCGTCCGCGGGCCCCTCCTCCGGCGGAGAGCGCAGCGCGGCCTCCAGGTTCCGCGTGGCCTCCCGCAGCCGCTCGTAGGACCGCCCCGCCTCCTCGATGGCCTCGGGGCTGAAGTCGATCGGGGAGCGGTAGTGCGCGTTGAGGAAGAAGAAGCGGAGGACCATGGGGTCCCACCGTCCGAGGGCGTCCTTGATGGCCCAGAAGTTGCCCAGGGACTTGTGCATCTCCTCGCCCTTGATCATGAGCATCCCGCCGTGCATCCAGGTGCGGACGAACGGCTTCACGCCCGTGTAGGCCTCGGCCTGGGCCACCTCCGCTTCGTGGTGGGGGAACATGAGCTCCGTGGCGCCGCCGTGGAGGTCGTACTGTGGCCCGAAGCGGCTGATCGTGATCGCAGTGTCCTCGATGTGCCAGCCGGGACGTCCCTTGCCCCAGGGGCTGTCCCACGCGGGCTCACCGGGCTTCTGGGCCTTCCACAGGGCGAAGTCCGCGGGGTTCCGCTTCGTCTCGTCCACCGCGACGCGGGCCCCGGGCCGGAGCTCCTCCACCTTCATGCCGCTGAGCTTCCCCCAGTCGGGGAACTTGGTCGTGTCGTAGTAGACGCCCGTGTCCGTGACGTAGGCGAAGCCCTTGTCCAGGAGGCCCTGGATCTGCTGGAGGATCTCCGGGATATGGTCCGTCGCGTACGCATACACGTCGACGGACGTGCAGTTCAGGGCCTTCATGGCCTCCAGGTACTCGCCGTAGTAGTGGCGGACAATCTCCTTCCAGTCCGTCCCCGTCTCCCGCATCTTGTCGATGATCCGGTCCTCCACGTCGGTCACGTTCTGCAGGTAGAACACGGCGTATCCGCGCGCGCGGAGATAGCGCGCGACCACGTCGAACGCGACGTACGTCTTCGCGTGGCCGAGGTGGGCGTGGTCCTGCGGGGTGATGCCGCAGACGAACATGGAGACCTCGCGGTCGCGCAGGGGCGTGAACGTCTCCTTGCCGCGGGTCAGGGTGTTGTAGACCCGGATGGGCGGCAGGTCTGCGGCCATGGACCCGTCCCGATGAATGCCGCGTCTATTAAAGTTCCCACGGGCCGGACGAGGCTTAAGGGGACGCCCGCCCATCCGGGGAGACGTGAGCATCCCCATCGCCGTGCCCGGCCGTACTGTCGAGATGATCCGGGCCACGGCCCGGCGGCGTCTCTTCTTCGCCTCCTCGTTCGTCGCGCTCGGCCTCCTGTTCCTGGCCGTGGCCCAGGCCTTCGTGGTCGGGTTCATCCCCGTGGGCGTGACCACCGCGCTGATCATCGGGGCGCTCCTCCTGGTCCTCGGGCTGAGCGCGGGCGCCTACGGCGCCGTCCAGTTCAGCCGCGTGTTCCCGCTGAGCGAGTCGGGGCTCTCCGCGCGCCTCGCCCTCCTGGCCTCCCTCCTCGTCGTGTTGCCCGTGTGCGCCGGCGTGACCGCGGTCTACATCCTGGTCGCGCTCCCCGAGGCCGGCGTGGTGGAACCGACGTCCCTCGTCCTCGTGCCCGCCATCCCCTTCTTCTGGGGCCCCTCGTCCTCCGTGGCGGCCATCGGGTTCGTGTACGCGGCGCGGGAGCTCGCGTCGGAACGCATGGCGATCCTCGCGGCCGTCGGCAGCGGCGCGGTCATCGGCATGGCCCTCTCTGCCGCGGCCGGGGCCCTGATCAACCCCGTGGACGCGATCCGGAGCGCGCGCCTCCTGGGCGACCTCCTCCTGGTGGCCGCAGGCTTCGTCCCCATCGCCCTCGCCTTCCACCTGGATGCCTGGGCCGCCCGCTCGCGACGCGCGGCGTGACGCGTTGACAGCGTCTTGACAATAGGCTTATCCCGCGCGTCCTCGGATGTGTGGCCTCACCATGGCGGGATTCTCCCCCACCCCGCAGGTACCGCGCGTGCGCGCCGCCTGGCCCCGGGAACTCCGGAGGGCCGCGGTCCTCCTGTCCGCGGGCTCCGTGCTCTACTGGCTCGCGTTCGCCTACGGCGGCTGGACGATCTGGATCGACGGAGTCGGAATCATCTACATGGACCTACTCCTGGCCTGGGGCGGGGTCCTCCTGAACGTGCTCGCGTGGCCCGACCTGTGGGACGGCCTGCGGGACCTCGTGGCCGCGCATCCCGAGGAGACGGACGCCCTCGTGGCGCGGCGGTCCTTCTTCACCACGCTGGCCCTGGTCGCGGGCGCTGTGATCTTCCTCCCGCTCCAGTACCACGTGACCTCGGCCAACCAAGCCTGGGTCCTCATCCTGTACATTAGCGCCTTCCCGTTCCTCGCCTGGATCTTCATCCCCACGCTCGCCCTCCACGGGATCCTCTTCGGCCGCACGGCCAACTACCTCGACGCGCCGTCGCGGCGGCTGGCCGAGGCGGGCATCGTGATCCTCTTCTCCGTGGCCGCGGCGACCACCGCGGTCGTCCTCGCGAACCCCGACGCGACCGTGTTCGTGCGGTCCTGGAGCGTGGGGTCCGGCGTCCTGCCCGCGGCGGCCTGTCTGGGCTACCTCCTGATCGCGGGCAGCCTGACCGTGCGCCCCGTGCCCGAGCCGAAGCCCGCCCCGACGCGCGGCTGGGCGCTCGCCCGGACGCCCCGCGGCGGACCCGAACGCTTCGCCTAGGCCAGGACGCGCTTCAGATCCTCGAGGAGATCGTCCACGTCCTCGAGCCCGACGGAGAAGCGGATGAGTCCCTCCGTGATCCCCGCCTTGAGCCGCTGCTCCTTGGGCATGCTCGCGTGGGTCATGGAGTCCGGGTGCTCGATGAGCGACTCGACGCCGCCCAGGCTCTCCGCCATCGTGATGACCTGGACGCGCCGCAGGCGCTCCAGCGCGTGGGCCACGTCCTTCAGCTCGAAGCTGAGCATGCCGCCGAACCGGCGCATCTGCTTCTTCGCGACGGGATGGCCCGGATCGTCGGGCAGGCCCGGGTAGTGGACCCGGGACACGGCCGGGTGATCATGGAGGAACGTGGCGAGGGCCTCCGCGCTGCTGCAGTGCCGCTCCATCCGCACGGGGAGGGTCTTGATCCCGCGGAGGACAAGCCAGGCGTCGAACGGGCTGGGCACCGCGCCCAGCGCGTTCTGGGCGAACTTGAGCTTCTCGTGGAGGTCGTCGCGGCTCGTGATCAGCGCGCCCCCGAGGACGTCCGCGTGCCCTCCGAGGTACTTGGTCGTGCTGTGCGTGACCAGATCGACGCCCAGGTGGATCGGGTTCTGGAGGGCCGGGGAGGCGAACGTGTTGTCCGCCACGCTGATCGCGTCGTGCGCCTTGGCAATCACCGCGAGCTCCTTGAGGTCGACCACCTTGAGGAGCGGGTTCGTGGGCGACTCCATCCAGAGCATCCGGGTCTCGGGCCGGAACGCGTCCTCCACGTCGACCAGGTCGCGGAGGTCCAGGAACGTGGTCTCGATCCCGTAGTTCGCCATGAACCGGGTGAAGATCCGGTACACGCCGCCGTAGCAGTCGTCCGAGACGACCACGTGGTCCCCCTTCTTCAGGAGGGTGAGGGCCGTCGTGATGGCCCCCATGCCGCTGGAGAACGCGAGCCCGTACTTCGCGTCCTCGAGCGCGGCCAGGTTCCTCTCCAAGGCCGTGCGGGTGGGGTTGCCCCCCCGCGCGTAGACGTACTCGTTCTGGTCCCGCTGGGAGAACGTGGAGGTCATGTAGATGGGCGGGGTGACCGCACCCGTTGTCGCCTCGGGCTCCTGTCCCACGTGGATGGCTTTCGTGGCAAACCGCACGGCTATCGCCGGGGGCCCGACGCACGCCGCGCCGGTAAAAGGTTTGCTGAGCCCCCGGAGCCGGGGGCTCAGGTCGGATCTCGCGCCGCGTCCGGCGGGCTCAGAACTGGCGCGAGTGGGACGAGCGGTGGTCGCCCGAGTTGCCCGGGGCCGAGGCGCGGAGGTAGAGGCGGTCGAAGCGGACCTCGGTCGCCAGCGCCCGGTTCTTGGTGGGATCCCAGGAGAGCTTCACCGCCTCCGGGGTGGCGCCGGCGCCCGGCCGCAGGGCCACGAACGCGACCGGCACCTCACCCCACAGTTCGTGCGGCCGGCCCACCACAGCCGACTCCAGCACCGCCGGGTGGCTGTCCAGCACCCGCTCCACCTCCACGGAGGCGATGTTCTCTCCGCCGGAGATGATGATGTCCTTGGCCCGGTCGCGGATCTCCGTGTAGCCGTCCGGGTGCATGACCGCCAGGTCGCCGGTGCGGAACCAGCCGCCGAGG
>OFHG01000055.1_pt1 | contig 51278 bp, 48 predicted proteins | sample 1521931 | NCBI WGS metagenome assembly OFHG01 (sample SAMEA2468438, study PRJEB22500) | soil metagenome | biome: Glassland; feature: Farmland; material: Clay | place: Australia | collected 2013-01-31 | depth 0.55 m
TCATGGAGAGGCCGAGTTCCCGCTTGAGCCGCTCCAGGAGCTCGAGAATCTGGGCCTGGATCATGACGTCCAACGCGGTCACGGGCTCGTCCGCGATGACGATACGCGGGTTGCAGGCGAGGGCCATGGCGATCATCACGCGCTGCCGCATGCCGCCGGAGAACTCGTGGGGGTATTCGGTCGCCCGGTCCTTCCGGATGCCCACCAGCTCGAGGAGTTCGCCGACGCGCCTCGCCGCAACCTCCTCGTCCACCTTCTCATGGAGGATGATGGGTTCCGCGATTTGATCGCCGACGCGCTTCACCGGATTCAAGGCGTTCATCGCGCCCTGGAAGATGATGGAGATTTGCTTCCAGCGGAGTCCGCGTAGCTGGTTGTCGGTCAGCTTCGCCAGGTCGAGGCCCAGGTACGAAATGGAGCCGTCTACGATGCGCCCGTTGCTCGGGAGGAGCCCCATGATGGACAGCGCCGCGGTCGTCTTGCCGCAGCCGCTCTCGCCGGCGAGGCCCAGGGATTCTCCTTCGCCTAGGGTGAAGTCCACGCCGTCCACAGCCCGGACCGTGCCCTCCTTGGTTTCGAAGTGCACCTTGAGTCCCTTGACATCCAGGAGGGTCATGTCACCGCTTCCTGAGCCGGGGGTTGAAGATTTCGTCGAGGGCGTAGCCGAGGAGCGTGAAGCCCAGGACCACGAGGACGATCGCGAATCCGGGCGCGAAGATCCATGCGTAGTCCTGGCGGATGATCACGTCGTGGACGAGGGCGTCGTAGATGATCTTCCCCCAGGTCACGACGTCCGCGGGTCCCAGGCTGAGATAGCTCAGGAACGATTCGGTCAGGATGGCCACCGCGACCGTGAGGATGGCTTCCGCGAACACGAGGGAGAAGGCGTTGGGAAAGATGTGATACCAGACCACTCGCGTGTTGTTCGCGCCGATCGCCTTGGCCCTCTCCACGAACTGACGCTGCTTCAGGGAGAGGACCTGGGATCGGACGAGCCGCGCCGTCGAGGCCCAGAGGCTGACCCCGATGATGAGGACAATCGTGATGACGTTTCCGCCGCCGGATTCGGAGAAGATTCCCGAGAGGACCAGGGCCAGGACGAGGGTCGGAAGGACGAGGAAGAAGTCCGTGATCCGCATGAGGATCTCGTCCGTCCAGCCGCCCACATAGCCGGAGATCATCCCTACGAACGTGCCCAATCCCATGCTTACGAAGGAGGCCGCGATGCCGATGATCATGGTCATCTGGGTGCCCCACCAGACCCGGGCGAAGATGTCTCGACCCGCGTAGTCGGTCCCAAGGAGGACATCCCAGCTCGGGGGACGCAGTCGGGCCAGGGTGGGGTCCACCGTGGTGCAGTAATGGAAGTCCGCTCCGCACAGAGACGCGTCCGGGTTCCGCACGAGTCCCATGGACGTGAGCAGGGGTGCCGAGATGGCCATGAACGTGAAGGCGCCCAGGATGATGAGCCCCGCCATTCCTAGCCGGTTGTGCCGGAGGACCTCCCAGAACTTGCCCCAGCGCTCCCAGAGCGCCCGGAGGCGGACCCGGAGAAGCGACTCCTGGGCGGGCGCAGATCCCTCCCGGGAGGGCCGATGGCCGCGTATCGCTTCGGTCACCATGGTCCTCTCACTCCAGCCGGACCCGAGGGTCCATCCACGCGTAGACGAAGTCGGAAACCAGGTTCGCGATCACGACGCTGAATGTGATCAGGAGGAAGAGTCCCTGAAGCAACGGATAGTCCCCTTTTTCGACGGCCTCGACCGTCAGCCATCCCAGCCCTTGGTAGGAGAAGACCTCCTCCACCTGGATGGCTCCGCCCAAGACGAATCCCACGTTCAGCGCGATGACGGTCACCATGGGCAGGCGCGCGTTGGGCATCGCGTGTTTCTTCAGGATGGACCGGTCAGAAAGGCCCTTGGCTCGAGCCGTGACGATGTAATCCTCGGTCAACGTGTCGATCAGGGAGTTGCGCATGATCAGGGAGATCCCCGCGAGCTGGACGAGAGTCAGAGTCAAGGCGGGCAGGATGAGGTGGGAGAGCGCGCCAAAGACGAGGCCGCCCGGATCCGTGGGATAGGGATAGGGAAGCTCGTGGATCGCGGGGAGGATCGGGATGATGCCCGTCCGCTCCTGGAAGAGGATGATGAGCATGTAGCCGAACCAGAACGTCGGCATCGCGTAGAAGAAGAACCCCCAGCTCAGGGAGAAGACATCGAAGAACTTCCCCCGCCTCCATGCCGAGATGGACCCGATGACGATTCCGATCCAGATCGTCACGAACGTGGACACGCCGACGAGGAGGAGCGTCCAGACCGCCTTCTGGGCGATGATGTCCACGACGAGCTGGTCGCCTTGGAAGAACGAATAGCCCCAGTTACCGGTGAACGTGTTCACGATGTACTTGCCGATCTGGATGACGAGCGGGTCGTTCAGGCCAAAGATCTCCCGTTGACGAAGGATGAGGTCGGGGTTGGGCGAGTGGCCGGCGCCCGTCCGGATGAACGTGATCGCGGGATCCCCGGGCAGCATGCGGAAGAGGACGAAGTTCGCGACGAGGATGATCAGGATTGTGATGAAGGCGTTCGCGACCTTCTTCAGCACGACCGTCCGCATGGACACGCCGGGTCACCTCGTAAAGGGAAAGGGGGAGGGGGGCGCGAGGCTCCCTCCCTTCGTTCGTCCCTCGCGGTCACGGTGTCCCAGGCTGCTTGGGAGGCGGCAGAGGGGGTCCCTCGATTTCTTCCGCTTTCTTCCGCCGTCTCGACACGAGGAGCGCGACCGCCACGATGATGACCGCCAGGACTCCGACCGCAATGCCCGCGATTACGAGCGGCGACAGTCCGGGCGACGGTTGCGGGACCGGGTCGAGCGCGAAGTCCACCGTGGTCGTTTGCGCGGAAAGGACCTGCTTGCCCGTGACCTGCTTCGTGTAGTAGCCGGTCAGCGTCGCGTTCACCGTGTAGATTCCCGCGGCGACGGTCATGTTGTACCGCCCCTGCGCGTCCGTCGTAGCCGAATACTCGAGAGAGCCGTTCATCCCGTAGAGCGCCGCGCCCGCGAGAGGCCCGCCGCCCGTCGCGGTCACCGTCCCGGAGATCCAGCCCGCCACGGACGAGAGGGCGAGGTCCTGGGTCGTCGTCGCGCCGTCCGCGACGACCACGTTCGGCACGGAGGAGCTCGCGTAGAGACGCAGACTCGCGGTGACCGTATACGTCCCCGCGGGGGCCGAGAGGTTGTAGTGGCCCGCGGCGTTCGTCGTGGCTTGGTAGTTGCCCGGCGTCGCGAGGATCGACACGCTCGCGAGGGCCGCATGGGTTGCCGCGTCCGTCACCATCCCCTCAATCCAACCCAGATTGGTCGGGACGGGGACCACGGTCACCTGGACGGGTGCCGCCACCTTCGGACAGATCCCGTCGTTCACGGTCAGGGTCACGTTGTACGTCCCGTTCCGCGCCCACCGGTACGTCTGGAGGATGCTGACCGAGGAACCCGTCGCCGTCCGGTTCTGGGTCACGTTGCCGTCGTCCCAGTTCCAGGTCCAGGTCAGCGTCTGCCCGGCATCCGGGTCGGAGGACGTGGCCGAGAACGTCGTGTTGGCGCCCTCGAACACGGTGATGGGTCCTGCCGGGGACACGGTGGGGACCGTCGGGCAGTTGTTCGGGGGCGGTGCCGCGCCTCCCACCCGAACAGTGAGCATGACCAGGTCATTCCCGTAGCCCGTGAGTCCGAGCCCCGGATGCTGCGCCCAATCCCCGAGGGTGGTCCACCCCGTGAACGTATCCGTCCGGACCACGGTCAGGGTGTCGTAGTACCACACGACCAGGTAGGGCGCATCGTAGTAGAGCTTGTTCTGCATCGCCCAGATCGTCTGCTGGCGGGCGTACGGGTCCACCTGGGTCTGCTGGAGCACGTACTCGTTGTCGTATGTCTTGTTCGAGTACCACGCGTCCTGCCAGTACAGGATCTGCTGGGTCGTCATCACGCTCAGCGCGAAGTCCGGGTCCACGTCCATGCCCCAGCCCCACAGGTAGAAGTCCTCGCTGCAGGCGTACGTCACGGAGATCATCTTGGACTCCGAGATGAGGGACTTGGTCACCTGGACGCCGATCTGGGCCCACCACTGGATCATGCTGTCCGCCGCGTCGGAGCCCGACTGGTCCGTGTTGATCACGTCCAGGCCAAAGCTCAAGGGGTACGGGGCCGCCGTGTTCGGCGCGCTAGCCCCGCCCGTGGCTCCCCAGACGTCGCCCGTGCCCACCTGGGCCGGGTTCACGGGCACGCGAACGTTCGGGTAGCTCGGGTTGATCGCGGCGAAGGCGTCTGCGTTGTTCGGCGCGGCCGGGTCGAGGTTCTGGCCGTAGTCGCCCGGACTCGTGGTGCCCGCCTTCAGCGTGTAGCCGTCCCCCTTGGGGTCGTCCAGCAACTGCCTGGCCCGGTCGATACGCGAGTCCAGGGCGTTGGCCTTGGTGATGTTCAGGTGCCAGAAAGGCGTGCCGGCGGGGATGATTGTGGATCCGGGAGTGCCCAGACCGCTTCCGACGGTGCCGTCGCCCAGGATGTTGTCCACGAGGAAGCTACGGTTTACCGCGAGCTGCATGGCTTGTCGGATGGTCTGGTTCGTCACAAGCCAGCTACGTCCGCCCTTCACGCCGTACTGGTTGATTAGGGCGTCCGAGGCTACGCAGGCTCCCATCTCTGACATCGAGGTGCCGGGCACGGCGTAGAATCCCACGTTGGGCGACGTGCCGCCTCCGACGGGTCCCGCTGCCTGGAGCAGGAGGAACTGCTGGGCGGTGAGCGCGTCCGTGGCGTCGATCGCGCCCGAGGTGAAGTCCCCGTACATGGTCGCGGCGTTCGAGTAGAAGGAAATCAGGATGGTCTGGACGTAGTCTGACACCTTGGACTTGTCGAGCCGCCAGTAGTTCTGGTTCAAGTCCAGTTGGACGTACGCGCCCTTCTGCCAGGCGGTGAACTTGTACATGCCCGTGCCAATCATCGGGGTGGGGTTCACGTGGAGCACGTTGTTGCAGGAGATTGAGCTCCAGATGTGCTTGGGAAGAATCTGGACGAACATGGCCAGCATGTTCGCCTTCGGCTGGTACGTCGGCATCACGATTGTGTACGGATCCGGCGTCGAGATGTTGCCCACGTCGACCCCGATCCGCTTCTGGTAGTCGCCGATGTAGCTCTGGAGCAGGGCCAGATTGCAGCCGATCGAATTCAGCGGAGTCTGCGGGTAGATGTAGCGGAACGTGAAGTTCACGTCCTCCGAGGTGAACGGCACGCCGTCCTGCCATGTGACGTTGTTCTGGAGGTGGAACGTCCAGATTTTCTGCGTTGCGTCCACGGACCAGTCCTTCGCGAGCGAGGGGATGGGGGATTCGTCGGGCCCGATTCCGACGAGCAGCTCGTACACGTGCGCCCAGATGATGTACGAGGTGCTCTCCACGCCGACGAAGGGGTTCAAGCTGTCCGGCTGCTGCAACTCCCCCACACGAAGGATCGTCGCCGCCGATGGGGTGGGGCCGGGGGCCAGCCCACCGCGGGCCGTCGGAAGTCCAGCCAACAGAGACAACGCCATGACGACTATGATGAGACCGCAAGCCCACTGCTGACCTTCTCTGTGCCCGATGGGATCCTCCTCCAAACGGACCAGGGCAGTCCTCCCCCGTGTGGTCCCGGCCCGACAAGTGGGGATTCGCCGAGGGGGGCATATAGCTAATGTTTCTGGCGGCCGATGTGGACGTCCCATCGGGCCTTTCTGTGCATCCCGTCGCGGGGCCGGGGCATGAGCCTCTAATAGGGGGCGCCGGCTTCGCGGAGCCGGTCCATGCCCCTCTCCGCCTCGCGGCGTCGCGTGCACCGGTTCTACCTCTACCAAGCGTGTTCCTCCTTCGCGATCTGGATCCCCTTCTGGGCCCTTTGGATGCGCCAGCATGTGGGCTCGGACTTCGAGTTCACCCTGGCCGACGTCGCGTTCTGGGTCGGTCTCCTGATCTTCCAGCTCCCCGTCGGCGTGCTCGCGGATCGCCTCGGTCGGAAGTGGACCATCGTCCTCGCCGAAACCTTCCGGACCGCGGGAATCCTGGGCTACGGGCTCGGCACCAGCCTACTGGGGTACGTCGCGGCCAACCTGATCTGGTCATTGGGCGGCGCCTTCTCCATCGGCACGTCCGCGTACCTCTACGAGACCCTCATGGAGGACCACCAGGAAACCGAGTTCCCGCGGTACATCGGATGGAATACGTTCGTGCAGCTCGGCTCCAACGCGGCCGCCGCCCTCGCCGGCGGCGTCCTCGTGTCCGTCACGGGGAGCTACCAGATGACCCTCCTCCTCGGCGCGCTGGTCAACGTCGCGGCGGTCGCCACCGCGTCCACGTTCATCGAGCCCAAGGTCGATCGCAACGTCGAGCCGACCTACGTGCGGCAGCTCGGCCAGGGCCTGCGGATCGTGCGACGACGGGAAGGGGTGGCGCTCCTGATCGGGCTCCAGGTGTGCTTGGGCGTGACCCTCTACCTGATGACGGCGTTCCGTCCTCTGTACCTCAGCTTCCTCGGGTTCTCCTCGGAGAACATCGGCTTGGCCATCTCCTTGTTCCTCTTCCTGGCGGCGGGCATCTCTGCGTTCACGGGGAGCCTCTCGGACCGCCTGGGGGAGTTCGGGACGCTCTCTCTCCTGGCGTCCCTGGCCGCCCTCCCGTTCCTGGGGATGTGGGCCCTGGGCAAGAACGTCTGGGCCGTGTACCTCCAGGCGCCCATCTACGTGGTCTGGAGCCTGGAGCCGCCCATCATCTCCGCGTACTTGAACCGGCGGCTCGAGCCCGGGCAGCGGGCCACAGTCCTCTCCATGGGTTCGTTCGCGTACACCCTGGGTCTCGTCATCGCGGAACCCCTCGTGGGTCTGACGACGACGGCGAACGGGCTTCTCGTGCTCGGCCTGTTCCTCGGGCTGCTTGCCGCGGTGCCGTCCGCCTACATCCTGGTCCGGTGGCGCGCCACCGTGGCGCCGTGGCCCGCGATTACTCCGGTGCCCTCGCGTCTCGTGCCCGGAGGCGGACGCGTGTCCCGTTTCTTCCGGGCCTTCGAGCGCATCGGTCGGCTGTGGCCCTGAACGGCCCGGTCAGGGAGCGGCCTCGACGAGGGGCCCAGCGTGCGGAGGCGGGCTCACCAGGTAGCACGCCACGGAGTTCCCCGGTGCGACCTCGAGGAGCGGGGGTTCCTCCCAGGGATGCATCGTGACGACGGCCTCGCCCTGCCCCGCGGCGATGTCCGCGATGCCGCGGAAGACGAGCCGCGTGTCCCGCTTCTCCTTGGCCAGGGCGCGCAGGTCCTCCGCGAGGCGCTCGGACGAGGTGCCCCGCGTCGCGATGCGCAGGGTGTGCGCGTCCGGGACGGTCACGGCGCCCGCGGCGACCGAGGGGACGGAGGGCAGGATCTCCTCCAGCTCCTCCCTGAGTTCGGCCGCGTTCCAGCCGCACTTCGCGAAGGCCATGGGGCACCTGGGATGGAAGCGGCAGCCCGTGGGGATGTCCACGGGGTCGGGCCGCTCGCCACGGAGGATCTGCCGGGTGGCCTTGTGCCTCGGGTCCGGGCTGGGGACCACGGAGATGAGCGCCTGGGTGTACGGGTGCTTGGGATGGACGACGACATCGTCCGCGGTGCCCTGCTCCACGATCTGCCCGAGGTACATCACCGCGATCCGGTCCGCGAGGATCCACGCCAGGCTCAGATCGTGGGTAATGAACAGGTACGTGAGTCCTCGCCTCTTCCGCAGCTCCATCATGAGCTGGAGGATCTCCGTCCGGATGGACACGTCCAGCATGGAGACGGGCTCGTCGGCCACGATGAAGTCGGGCTGGAGCACGAGCCCCGCGGCGATGGACACGCGCTGCCTCTGGCCCCCGGACAGCTCGTGAGGGAACCGGAACATGAACTCCTCCGGGGGGCGCAACCCCGTGTCCACAAGGGCCTGGGACACGATGGCGGCCGTCTCCTCGGGGCTCTTCGTGAGCCGGTTCACCCGGAGCGGTTCCGCGACGATCTCGTAGACGGACTGCTTTGGGTTCAGGGACTCGTACGGATCCTGGAAGATGAGCTGGAGCCGCTTGCGGAGCCCGCGCATCTGGATGCCGGCGTACTCGCTCGACTTGAGACGGTGGCTGACGATCCCCTGGGCCACGGACGCCGCCACGACGGGGACAAGGATCCCGGCGAGGATGAAGAAGAAGAAGTTGTCCGACCAGGCGTTCCCAATCGCGACGTCGGGAGCCAGCTGCGCGCCGTGGAACACGAACGCGGGGATGGGGGCGAGGAACCACGCCACGAACGCCAGGAGGGCGAGGGTGAGCGCCGTGCGTTGCGAGGGACGGCTCGGCGGCAAGGTCCCCAGGACCCCGATGGCCGCCGCGAGCGCGATGCTGAAGCCGTAGACCTGGCCGATGTCCGCGAAGGGGTTCGTCAAGAGCCCGATGAGGGCCGTCAGGGCGAGGAGGCTCACGAGGGTCGCGCCCACGATGGTCAGGATGGCCAGCCCGTACTCCATGGGTCTCCAGGGCCGCTGCTCCTTCCACGTGAGGGAGTACTTCTGCCGCATCTCCCGAAGCGTCTCCGCCGATGCCGGGCTCTCCTTCTCGGCCTTGGCCCGCGCGAACCGCTCGTAGTCCCCATCGGGCATCTCCAGGAAGATGTCACCCTCCGTGACATCCACGAGGCGAAGGATCGCCTTCCCCGTGGTCGTCTTCCCGCAGCCCGACTCGCCCACGAGGCAGAACACCTCGCCGCGGTGCACGTCGAAGCTGACGCCGTCCACCGCGCGGACCCACTTGCTCTGCCCGGCCATGAGCTCTTTCAGCAATCCGGCGCGCTGGGCGAACCAGACCTTCAGGTTCCGGACGCGCACGACTACTTCGCCCGGAGGGCCGGAGTCGGCCGTGGAGTCACCTCCGTGACCTCGGGATAGAGGAAGCACGCAGCCCGCCGGTCGCTCCCCACGAGGGAGAGGGCGGGCTCCGCAACGCTGCAGCGGTCGAACGCGAACTTGCACCGGGGGTGGAAGACGCAGCCTTTGGGCGGCGAGATGAGGCTCGGGACGTTCCCGGGGATCGCCTCGGGCATGACCCGGCCGCCGCGGATGTCGGGGAACGCGGCCACGAGCCCCTGCGTGTACGGGTGCTTGGGGTCCGTGAAGACCTCCATCGTGGGGCCCAGCTCGGCGATCTTCCCGCCGTACATGATCGCGACCTGCTCGCACGTGTCCGCGATCACGGACAGGTCGTGGGAGATGAGGATCATGGAGAGATGGAGCTCCTTGCGGAGCCGCTCCAGGAGCTCCAGGATCTGCGCCTGGATCATGACGTCGAGTGCGGTCACGGGCTCGTCCGCGATGACCAGCTTCGGGTTGCACGCGAGGGCCATCGCGATCATCACGCGCTGCTTCATCCCGCCGGAAAACTCGTGCGGGTACTCTGTGAGCCGCTTCCGGGGAATCCCGACGAGCTCGAGGAGGTCGCCCGCCCGCTTCATGGCCTCTTCCTCCTCGACGTCCTCGTGGAGGAGGATGGGCTCCGCAATCTGCTTCCCGACCCGCTGCACGGGGTTCAGGGAGTTCATGGCGCCCTGGAAGACGATGGAGATGTCCTTCCACCGGATCTTCCGCATCATCGTCTCCGAGGCGCGGACGAGGTCGCGGCCGTTGAAGCGGATCGCGCCACCCACGATCTTGCCGTTGTACGGAAGGAGACGCATGAGGGACAGAGCCGTGGTCGTCTTGCCGCAGCCGCTCTCCCCGGCGAGGCCGAGGGCCTGCCCCTCCTCCAGGTGGAACGAGACGCCCTCCACGGCGTGGACCGCGCCGGCCAGCGTGCTGAACTGGATGTGGAGGTCCTCCACCTCGAGCATGGCCACGGTCAGCGCCTCCGGAGCCGCGGGTTCAGGATCTCATCCAACGCATACCCGAAGAGGTAGAAGCCGAGGACGAGGAACACGATGCACAGTCCCGGGACGACGAGCCATGCGGGGTTCCCGTTGATCAGCGCGTTGTTGTTCGTCGCCTCCTCGATGATCTTGCCCCAGCTCATGTACGTCGTGCCCGAGAGGCCCAGGAAGGCGAGGACCGCCTCGGACAGGATGGACACGGCCACGGTCAGGATCGTGTTGGCAAAGATCAGGGGGAACGCGTTCGGGAAGATGTGCCGGATCATGATGTGGGTGTTCGAGGAACCGATCATCCGGGCGCGCTCGACGAACATCCGTTCCTTCACGGAGAGGACCTGGGCCCGGATGACCCGGGCCGTGATGGACCAGCCCGTCAGCCCGATGATCAGGATCATCCCCACAAGCTCGATCTGCCCGATGATCGCGGCCACCACGATCATCAGGACGAGCCAGGGGATGGAGAGGACGATGTCGTTGAAGCGCATCATGACCTCGTCGACCCAGCCGCCGATGAAACCCGAGACGAGGCCGACCGCCGTGCCCACGACGCTCGCGATGATCGCGGACAGGACCCCGACGATCAGGGAGACCTGGGTGCCCCAAATGACCTGGGAGTAGATGTCCATCCCGAAGAAGCTCACGCCGAGCGGGTAGGCGGAGTTCGGCGGGCTGAGTGGACAGCTCACGGTCGGGGTGCACGGGACCGTCGAATCGACGGGGACGATGCGCTGCAGCGGCCCGTAGGGCGCCAGGAGGGGGGCGAGCAGGGCCACCGCCGTGAAGAAGATGAGGATCGCAAGGCCCACCAGGGCCATCCGGCTGTGACGGATCTGGAGCCAGACCTCCTCGAGCCGCCGATACGCGACCTTCAGGCTCGCCCGAAACGGGGAGACTGTCGGGGTCTTGGTTACTGTTTCTGTCGCTCCCATGCTCCACTCCCTCACGCGATTTTAATCCGCGGGTCGAGATATAATAGGATGAAATCGGAGATGAAGTTCGCGATGACGATCGCGACGCCGCCGATGACGATGATGAACTGGAGGAGCGGGTAGTCCAGATTGTAGATGGCCTGGATGGTCTCCCAGCCTATGCCTTGGTAGCCGAACACCACCTCGATCTGGTAGGCTCCGCCGATGATGAACGCGAGGTCGAGCGCGATCAGGGAGACCATGGGCGGCAGCCCGTTCGGGAAGATGTGTCGACGGAGGATCTGCCGGTCGCTGAGCCCCTTCGCTTTCGCCGTGGTCACGAAGTCCTCCGTCATCACGTCGATCAGGGAGCTGCGCATGACCAGGGAGACGCCCGCGAGCGTTCCCAGGGTGAGACAGAGGGACGGCAAGATGAGGTGCACGGCCGTGCTCGAGATGTGGGCCCAGTCCCACGCCCAGGCCCCCAGGCGGTCGTCGTAGTAGCCGTTGCTGGGCATGACGGGCCACCAGCTGAAGTACTGGCGCATGAAGGAGTTCGGGGCGAAGCCCCACAGGAGCATGAACCCGAGCCAGAACGTGGGCATCCCGTAGAGGAAGATCCCGATGCCCGTGGAGACCAGGTCGAACGCCTTGCCCCGCTTGACCGCGGCGTACGAGCCGATCAGCATGCCTAGGACGATCGTGATCACCGTGGACGTGCCGACCAGGAGCAGGGTCCATCCCAGGTCCGTCATCAGGATGTCGAAGACGGGCTTCTGATAGTGGAACGAAAGCCCCCAGTCCAGCGTGAACGTCTTCTCCAGATAGATCAGGAACTGCATCCAGGGCGGCTTGTCAAGGCCGAAGAGCTGGCGATTGTAGGCCGCCAGCCCCTCGTACTTCGGATCGTGGGGGGTCAGGCTGATGACCGCGTTGCCGGGCATCAGCCGCACGAGGACGTAGTTTAAGCAAACGATCCCGAAGATCGTGACCGCGGCGTTCACACTGCGCCGGGCCACGATCCTCAGGACCTTCCCCGCCATACCTCACTCCCATCCCGTGAAGGGCTTTCGGGGCTTCCTCAGGTGGGCGGTGGCGGGCTCGGAGGATTCTGCGGAGGCTGCTCCGAGACCTGTTCCTCCTCCTTCTTCGCCGCGCTGCGACGCCGCATGAGCACGGCCACGACCGCGACGACGATCACCACGACGATCAGGATCGGGATGCCGTAGTCGATCAGCGGATTGATCGGCGGGCCTCCGCCGCCCCCGCCTCCGCCGCCGGCCGCCGTGACGGTGACCGTGGCTGTGACGTAGGGGCTATGGTTGAGCCCGGGCGCGGTGTGGTTGTCCGTGATTGTCACGTTGGCCGTGTACGTGCCCGGCGCGGTGTACACGTGGGTCTTCGACATGATGACGCCGGACTGCGTGCCCGTCGCCGCGTAGCTCGTGACCGCCGCGGTGCCGTCGCCGAAGTGCCAGGTCGCAAACAGGGGGTCTCCCTCCGGGTCCGACACGCTCAGGTTGAACCACAGCGTGGTGTTCACCTTGGCCGAGAGGACGTTCGGGGAGAAGCTCGCAATCTGCGGAGGCAGGTCGACAGAACCCGCTTCCACGATGGTCGCGGTCGTGCTCGAGCAGGCGGGCCACTCCGCGTTCTTCACGCGCACGCTGATCGTGTAGTTGCCCGGCTGGGCGTACGTGTGCTTCACGGGCACCGTGGTCGTGTTGACCCAGGGGGTCCCGTCGCCGAAGTTGAACGTGTAGTTCACGGTCGGCGACTGCGCGTTGTTCACGGTAATCGCGACGTTCGCGGGGGTGCCATTAATCCATTGCACCTGGGGGAAGTTCACGATCACCGGGGCGGGATCGTCGGCCGGGTCGACCTGCTGCCACAGGTTGAGGAGGTCGCTGTCCGGGGTCAGGCCATTGTAGGTGCCCCAGTCGCCCCAGTTCAGCCAGGCGACCCCGTTGCCGCCGGGGTTCGCCGTGGTCGCGGCGTACAGGTCATCCTTGTAGAACGGGATGATGTACGAGCTGTAGTTGTAGACCATCATCTGCATCTCGTTCAGGATGGCCCGGCGCGCGGCCGAGTCGACCGTCGTCACGGACTGGTTGTACAGCGCGTCGAACGTCTGGTTCGAGTAGAAGTTGTCGCTCGTGGGTCCGATGGACGCGGTCGTCTCGACGGACAGGATGTCCGTGGAGGGGTCCGAGGCCGGGGTGAAGACCCAGTCCCAGAGCCACATGTCGTAGTCGCCGGACAGCCAGTACCCACTCATCTGGTTGATGCCGTACAGTCCGTAGCCGGGCGTCGTGCGTCCGAGGCGGTCCGTGGTCACGATGCCCGCCTGGGCCAGCCACGCCACGATGTCCTGGGCCGCCTTCTCCCACCAGCTCTCCGTGTTCAGCGTGTAGAACCGGAAGATGAGGGGGTTCGTGCCGCCCGCCTGGTACAGCGGGGTGGCATTGGCGTTCTGGTTGCCCGCCGAGTCGTACTTCCAACCTGCCGCGTTGAGCATGGCGCGTGCTTGGGCCGTGTTGAATGGGTAGGCGTATTGGGACGGCGGCGAGTAATGCCAGGGGTTGCTGTCCGGCACCAAGCTGTCGCCGACGTTGCCCAGCCCCAGAAGCGCGTCGCTGATCAGCTGCTGCTTGTTGATGCTCATGGCGACCGCACGGCGGACCACCTGGTTCGTCGCCAGGATCTGGTTGTTGGTCCCCGTTCGGAACTGGGTCGTCCCGTTCGCCACGAGGGCCGCGCGCATGGCGTCTGTCATCGCGTTGATGGAGTACTCGCCGACGAAGCCCTGGTCCACCGCGAACTTGGGCGACCACGTGCTGAGCGCCTGCGTGTAGCTCGTGGGGTCCACTCCGATGATCGCGTTCAGGCTGTTGGCCCCGGTCGTGAAGTCGTTCACCATGGTCCCGGAGGCCGTGTACGAGATGTACCGGACCTCGTCCGGGCGGATGACCGCGCAATAGTACTGCTCCCCGTAGTAGTTCGGGTTCTTCCGGAGCACGGCGAGGGTGCTCGTGGAGTTCACGTAGTCGTAATAGAACCCGCCCGAGCCGATCGGGTAGGAGGGCGAGTACTTGATCGGGTCCCGCTGGGCGCTCCAGACGTACTCGGGCAGGATGGGGAGGTTGACCGCCGTGGAGTACATCGTGGCGATGGGACGCTTGGTGACGATCTGGACCGTGTACGTGTCGAGGGCCGTGACGGACGCGATGTCCTGCACGTACGCGTTGAAGATGCTCGCGGTCTCGTTAATCTGGAGGTTGTAGGAGTAGACCACGTCCGCCGCGGTCACCGGGTGCGCGCGGCTCGACGGATTCGCGGGGTCCGTGAAGTAGGCGCCGTGGACGAGATGGAACGTCCAGGTGACATCGTCCGGGGCCACCTCCCACGCGTAGGCCAGATCTCCCTTGACGTCGTACGACTTGTCGTTGGTCAGGAGCGTGCTGTACACCCCGTAGATGACGATGTACTCGTCCACGAGGGTGATCTTCATCGGATTGAAGGTCGTCACGGTCCATCCCTGCGTGCCGATCCGGAGGGACCGGAACGGCGGCGTGTAGGCCGCCGCCGCGGTACGCGAGCCGAGCGTGATCACCCCCGTCAGGCCGCTCAACACCAAGACCGCGACCAACGTCGCGATCAGAATCGCCCTTCCCAACTCCAACCGAGCTCGGAACTCCGAACCTCCCGTCACTCCGTTCAACCCCTGCCCCCAACGCGCCGCCCCGCTGCCGAGTATCCATATGGAGGTGCTCGTTGCGAGCCGCTCGATATCGCGAGCATTTCCCGCATCGTATATAATGCTTCTCGAAGTACCGGAGAACGCCTCTTGTATCTTTAGCTCGGTCTCAAAGCTGAGACCGAAGGCTCAACGTCCATTTGTGAGCCAAGCGGACGGGCGTCGGTCGGTTTCCGCGCGCGGCCCCGATGGCGACCGCGGGCCGCGTCAGCTCGTGTACACGGACTGGCTCTGCTCGTGCATGAACTGGGGGAGGTAGAAGTACCCGCCCGCCGCCTTGCCCGAGATTCCGGACATCTTCCAGCCGCCGAAGGGCTGCACGCCGACGACGGCGCCCGTCGTGGAGCCCGCCGCGCGGTTCGCGTACATGACCCCGGTCTGGCACTCCCGGAAGAACCGGTCCACGTCCTCGGGCTTCCCGCTGAAGATGCCCGCCGTGAGCCCGTAGTCCACGGAGTTGGCGAGCTCCAGGGCATCGTCCATGCCGTCCACTTCCAGGATGGACAGGATGGGCACGAAGAGCTCCTCGTTGTTCACGCGGTGCTTCCGGGGCAGCCCGTCCACGATCGTGGGCTCGACGAAGAGGCCGTCGCCCTTGAGGACCTTCCCGCCGTGAAGAATCTTCCCGCGCCCCCTCTTGACGTCCGCGATGGCCTTCGCATACGTCTTCACCGCGGCCTCGTTGATCACGGGACCCAGGTACGTGTCGCGGACCGTGGGATCCCCGATCTTGATCTTCCGAGTCTCCGCGACGAGCTTCTCCAGGAAGGCCTTCTTCACCCGCTTGTCCACGAGGACGCGGGAGCAGGCGGAACACTTCTGGCCTCCGTACCCGAACGCGGCGCGCATGGTCCCCGCGGCCGCCTTGTCCAGGTCCGCGGTCTCCGTCACGAGGGTCGGGTTCTTGCCGCCCAGCTCCGTGATGATGGGCTTCGGGAACGTCTCGCTAAAGGTGCGGTACGCGCCGATGCCGACGTCCCGGGATCCCGTGAAGACGAAGCCCGCGACGTCCGGGTTGTCCACGAGTTCCTGACCGACCGTGGAGCCGGGTCCCGTCACGTAGTTGAACACGCCCGCGGGGATGCCCGCCTCGCGGTAGATCTTGGACAGCTCCCAGCCCATGTAGGGCGTGTCGCTCGCCGGCTTGAACACGGTCGTGTTCCCCGTGATTAGGGCGCCCGCGGACATGCCGCCCGCGATGGCGAAGGGGAAGTTGAACGGCGCCACGACGGCCCACACGCCGTAGGGCTTGAGGACGGCGCGGGTCTTCTCCCCGGGCACGTACTGCCCCATGGCGAAGTCGTACCCGTGGTTCCGCTCCATCTCCTCCGCGTACCACCGCATGAGGTCCGCCGTCTCGTCCACGTCGGCCATGGCCTCGTAGCGGTTCTTGCCGTTCTCGAAGGACATGAGGGCGGCGTAGTAGAATTTCTGCGCGGCCACGAGGTCCGCGGCGCGCCGGATGATCCGGGCGCGCTCCTCCCAGGGTGTGGCGGACCACGCGGGGAACGCCTTCCTGGCCGCCGCGACGGCCTGCTTCGCGTGGATCTGGTTGCCCTTGGAGAAGGTCCCGAGGACGAGCTTCCGGTTGGACGGGGACGTGTCCCCGAATGTCTCCCGGGTCCAGACCTCCTTGCCGCCGATGACCAGGGGATGCTTCTGCCCGAAGTCCTTCTGGACCTGGACCACCGCGGCCTCGTACGCCGCGTGGAACTCGTCCGTCTTCCCCGCATCGACCGCGTTCTGCCACGTCCGCTCGTTCCGGAAGACCATGGATCCTCACCCTCGTGGGCCGCGGAAGCCCGATGCCGGAAAATAAGTTTTCGGAATGTACACGTCAGGCGATGTAGGAGTCCGTCGTCCCCTCGTACGTGTCGTACTGGACGAGGACGCCGATGTGGGCCAGGAGCTCCCGCGCCCACTCCCGCGTGTACGAGTTCGGCGGGACGTCCCGGGTTGTCTCGAGCCACTCGAAGACCTCCTTGAAGGCCTCCTTCTCCTCGTCCCTCGTGAGGCGCTGCCCCAGGGTGGCCACGGCGGTCTCCAGGCGGTTCATGGAGAGCACGAACTCCTTCGCCTGGGCCAGGAACTTCGCCTTCTCCTCGCGCGTCATCGGACCGACCTCGGACGCACGATGCCGCGGCGACGCGATAAACGTTCCGTCCCCAAGGTTCATGGGGGACCGCCGGCTCGCCGCGTGCGATGGCGGACGCGGTGCGCGTCGCGAAGGCCTCCGAGATTCGGGTCGGCGGCTCCAAGGTCGTCGTCGTCCTCGGCCACCCTGTCGCCCTGTTCCACCTCGAGGACGCCTTCTACGCCGTCTCCAACGTGTGCCTCCATCGCGGCGGGCCCGTCGGCGAAGGCATGCTGGAGGGCGCCGTGGTCACGTGCCCCCTCCACGGCTGGGAGTACGACGTGCGGACCGGGAGGAACGTCGCGAACCCCGTGGCCCGCCTTCGCACGTACGCCGTGCGGGTCGAGGGGGACGACGTCCTCGTCGTGCCGTGAAGCGCACCTTTAACCGCGTCGCGGCGGTACGCGCCTCCCGTGGACTGGCTCTGGGCGGCCCTGACCGTCCTCGGGTTCCTCGCCCTCCTCGCGAACCTCGCGAGCCTCCGCCAGGGTGTCCTGCTCCGGCGCGGCGTGCGCGTCGGCCTGCGGATGGCCTTCGGCGCGTACCTGCCGCGGGCCACCGTCCTCCTTCCCGTGCGAGGCCTGGACGATGGCTTCGACGAGAACGTGCGAGCCCTCCTGGCCCAGGAATATCCGCGCTACCGGTTGATCGTGATCCCGGATCGGGCGGACGATCTCGCCGCGGGGCGCGTCCTCGCCCTCGCGCGCGAGCGGCCGCAAGTCCCCGTGGAACTCCTGGTGGCCGACGCGTCGGGCATGGGCGGCAAGGTGAACGCGCTCCGCACCGCGCTGGCGCATCTCGCGTCCGAGGACGAGGTCGTCGCGTTCGCGGACGCGGACATCCGTCCCGGACCGGACTGGCTGCGGCAGCTCGTGCAACCCCTCGCCGACGTGACCGTGGGGGCATCGACCGGGTTCCGGTGGTACGTCCCCCCGCGGCCCACCTTCTGGTCCCTCGTGCGCTCCGAGTGGAACGCGGTGAGCGCCAACGTCCTGTTCGACGGTGGGCGCAACTACACCTGGGGCGGATCCTCTGCCATCCGCGTGGAGCACCTTCCGCGGCTCCGCCTGGAGGAACGATGGCGGGAGGTCCTGAGCGACGACCTCGTCGTCACGGAGGCCGTGCGCGCCGCGGGCATGCGAATCGCCTACGCACCCGCGTCCCTGGTGGCCACGGTGGAGGACGCGGACCGTGCGACGTCCGTCGAGTGGTGTCTGCGGCAGATGATGATGGCCACCCTGTACCTGCCCATCGTCCGCCGGTATGCGGCCGCGGCGTTCGCCGTGTTCGACGGCGCCGTCCTCCTGGGACTCGTCTCCCTCGTCCTCGCGCCGTTTCTCGGGTGGGCGTACCTCGTCCCGGCGATCCTGTTCCTGGTCACGCTGCCGGCGACCGTGGCCAAGGCGTCCTTGCGGCGGCGCGCGTTCCTCTCCGCATCCCCTTCGGTCGCCCGCCTCTGGGCCATCTCGTCCGCCCGGGCCGCCCTCGCCTCCCTCGCGGTGCCGTGGCTGATGGTGTGGGGGCTCGCGAAGACGCGCCGGCAGACCGTGATCCGGTGGCGCGGGCGCATGTACGACGTCCGGGATCCGCGGCACGTGCGGCTTATGGAGACTGCGTCCGTTCCCGCAGGCTCTCCTGGAACTTCGACAGCTCGCTGAGGATCGCGTTGCGGCGCTCGCTGCGCCGGAGGGTCACGGCCATGGAGAGCGCGGGCGGGATCAGGGCGACGAGGACCGCGGCGAGGGCGAGTGGCGCGGTGATTGCCGCGTTGACCGCGCTGGCCCCCAGGAGGATGACGCCCACGAGGGTCGGGGGCAGGAAGAACGCGAGGAACACCCCCGCGATGGACACGAGGGGCTCGCGCGCCTCCTTCTGCATCGCGAGGACCTCCGCGTCGGAGAACGTCTTCGCGGTGCGGACCATGGGCTCGCCGTGGCGGGCGAACCGGTCCCGGACGACCGCCATGGCCTCGACGAACCCCTGGGACTCCGCGCGGAAGGCGCGGATGGCCCCGGGCGTGAAGCGCACGAGCAGGCGGCGCCCGTCGTTCGTCTCGAGGCCCAGGCCCGCGTGGACTAGGGTGCCCGCGGACGACGCGAACGGAGACATGAAGGATCCGGCGACCTCGTAGCTCGCGGGATAGATGTCCCGGATCTCGTCCCAGCGGAAGTCCCGCCGCGCGCCCACGAGGCGCCGCGCCAGGGGCAGAGAGATCTCGATCCCGTTCTCGTAGATGTACGTCGGGTTGGGCTTGAACGCGACCATGGCCACGAGGAGGATCCCCAGCGGGAGGAAGCAGATCCCGTTGAGCGGCCACCACCCTTCCGGTGCGGCCGCGATGGGACCGAGCACGAACGTGACCACGAGCAGGACTAGGAGGAGCGCGACGGACATGGGGTTCGCGGGGATGGGCTTGTACGCGTAGAGGAGCGGTCCCGGGTCCTGCCTTTCCATGGCGGTCTCCGCAAGCCGGGGTTGCTTATTAGGGCTCCCGACGCAGGGATCGACGCCGCAAACCCTTTCCTTCGACGTCCCTTACCGACGGCGATGCTCGCCCTCGGCATCGAAGGCACGGCGCACACGATCGGCGTCGGCATCGTGGACGAGGGGTGCCGCATCCTGGCCAACGTGTACGACATGGTCAAGCCCGAGAAGGGCGGCATCCATCCGCGGGAGGCGGCGAACCACCACGCGGAGTTCGCGGCACCCATGATCCGCCAGGCCGTGGAGGCCGCCGGGATCGGCTTCGACGACCTGGACGTGGTCACGTTCTCCCAGGGTCCCGGCCTCGGGCCGTGCCTCCGGACCGTGGCCACCGCGGCCCGGGCCCTGTCCCTTTCCCTGGGCATCCCCCTCGTCGGCGTGAACCACTGCGTCGCCCACATCGAGATCGGTCGCGGCCTCTTCCCGGAGTGCCGGGACCCTGCCCTCCTCTATGTGAGCGGGGGCAACACGCAGGTCATCGCGTACGCGCGCGGTCGCTACCGCGTGTTCGGCGAGACCCTGGACATCGGCATCGGGAACATGCTCGACAAGTTCGGCCGCGAGGTCGGTCTCCCGTTTCCCGGCGGACCGCGTCTCGAGAAGCTCGCCTTGGCGGGCGGCCAGCTCCTCCCGCTCCCCTACAGCGTGAAGGGGATGGACGTGGCGTTCAGCGGCATGCTCACCGCGGCCCTCGCCCTGCACAAGGGGGGCGCGCGCCTCGAGGACATCGCCTTCTCCATCCAGGAAGTCGCGTTCGCCATGCTCACGGAGGTCACGGAACGCGCGATGGCCCATGTGGGCAAGGACGAGGTCCTCCTGGGCGGAGGCGTGGCGCGGAACCGGCGGCTCCAGGCCATGGTGGGCCGGATGGCGGAAGACCGCGGGGCCACCATGTTCGTGCCGCCGGGCGACCTGTGCATCGACAACGGCGCGATGATCGCGTGGACCGGGCTCCTCATGCACCGCGCGGGCGTCCGGACGCCACTGGAGGATAGCTTGGTGGACCAACGGTTCCGCACGGACGAGGTCGCGGTCACATGGCGGTGACATCGCCCTTCACGATCCGCCCCCTGACCGCCGCGGACGCCGCGGCGGTCCGGGACCTGGCACGGAGCCTGGACGCGTGGTTCGACCCGGAGGGGTGGGGGCGGATCGCTCGCGACCTGGCGACCCATCCGGGGTTCGTCGCGTTCCGGGCCGGACGGCTCGTGGGCTTCGTGCTGTGGACCCTCGTGGACGCCGAGGTCGCCGAGCTGTCCTGGATGGGCGTCGCGGAGGACGCCCAGCACCGCGGGCTCGGGACGGCCCTCCTGGCCGCCTTGGTCACGGACCTGCGGTCCTCGGGGTTCCGTTTCCTCGAGGTCTCCACGGTCGCCGACAACGTGGACTACGAGCCCTACGCTCGGACCCGCCGGTTCTACCGCGCGCGCGGATTCGTGGACATCCGCGTGGACCCCATGTATTGGGGATCCGGGGAGGACCGGTACGACCGGCTCGTCTTGCGGCTCGACCTCGGTTTCCGGTAGATCCGGCACGTACAAACCCGGACGCTGCCCCCCACATCGACGCGAAGGGGGTGGGGAGTCCCAGGCGGTCTTTAAGTCAGCCTAAATGTTGCTCTCGAAACTGATAGCACGGACACCACCCAGGTGGTCATCATGCCCACAACCCCCGAGGAAGACGATGCGCTAGCCAGGGCCCGGAGCGGACCCGCGGAACCGGCCCCGCCCGAGGCCGCCGGAGGCGCGTTCGCGGTCATCCGCACGGTCCTCGACGCGTACGCATTCCAGATCCTCGTGACGCTTCACGCCCAGGAGGCCGCGGCGTTCGACCTGAGCCGTCGCCTCGGCATCCCCATCGTGGCCACCTACCGCAGGCTGCGCCGCCTCGAGGAGCTCGGGGTCATCGCCCCCTCCCGGATGATCATGTCCTCCGCAGGCCACCCCATCCGACTTTTTCGCTCACATCTCCGCTCGGCACGGATCGAGTTCGAGGAGGGTCGCTTGGTCGCGCGGATCGAGCTGGCACCGCCCGGGTCGGACGGCGAGCCCAAGACGCGGCTCGAGGAGACGTTCGACCACGGCCCGGCCCGGAGGAAGCGTTCACGCACGCCGCGCGATCTCGGCTACCCCGGCGCCGCGCTCGAACTTGTGGCCCATGGCGGCGAGCGTGCCCTCGATTCCGGTGAAGCAGGCGGCTAGGTCCGGGAACGAGCAGATCCCCATGTGCCCGATGCGGAAGATCTTGCCCTTGAGCGCGCTCTGACCGCCCGCCAGGATGACGTGGTACTGCTCCCGGAGGATCTTCCGGAACTTCGCGTCGTCGACGGCCGGCGGGTACCTCGTTGCGGTGACCGTGTTGGAGGCGAAGCGCGCATCCGGGTACAGGTCCACGTCGATCGCCGCGTACGCGGCGCGGGCCGCCTCCCCGAGCTTCTTCGTCCGCGCGATGCGGTTCTCGAGGCCTTCCTCCTCGAGGAGGCGGAGCGCCTCCCGGAACGCGAGGAAGAGCGGCACGGCGGGCGTGTACGGCGTGTCCTGCTTCGCGAGTCCCTCCACGTGCGCCTTGAGGTTCGTGTAGAAGGACGTCTCCGAGTGCAACGACTCGACGGCGCGCCGGGACAGGGCGACCGCGGCGAGTCCCGCGGGGGCCGCGAGGCACTTCTGGGAGCCCATGACCAGGGCGTCGATCCCCCAGTCGTCGAAGTGGTTCTCCAGGCCGCCCACGGCCGTGATTCCGTCCACGAGGAGGAGCTTGTCGTGCTTCTTCACGACCTTCGCGATCTCCGCGATGGGGTTCGTGAGGCCCGTGGAGGTCTCGTTCCAGCAGACGGTGACCGCTTTGTACGCCTCGTCCGCCTCGAGGGCCGCGGCGACCCGCTCCGGGTCCACGGCCTTCCCCCATTCGAACGTGAGCGCGGTGGGCGTCGCGAAGACGCCGCAGAGGTCGTTGAACCGCTCGCTGAACTTGCCGTTGACCAGGTTGAGGACCTGGTCGTTCTTCCGGAGCAGACCGGAGACGGCGGACTCGAGCCCCGCGGTTCCGGACCCCGAGAGGATGGCGACGTCGCCCTTGGTTCCGAACAGGTACTGGACCCGCTCGCGGAGCTCGGTCAGGATCTCCTTGAACTCGGGACCGCGGTGGTTCAACGCGGGCGCGGCCATGGCCCGGAGCACACGGGGGTGCATCTTCACCGGGCCGGGAAGCATGAAGACGGTGTCCTCGGCATCGTACATGGCGGGCGAGCCAAGGGACCCGGCGACTTAAACGATTCGTCGATTCTTCTCACAAGGATTCGAGCCGGGTTCGCCGTCGCGCGGCGGGCCCGTGGAACCGAGGTGGATCCTACGCGAGTCCGCCGCGCGCCACAGGAAACGAAGTTTCTTTCCGTGAGAAACATCCAGGAAGCATTATATATCAACAGCCCGTTTCGCCGGACAAGCGTCGGTCAAACGAGGTCGTTTTGACCCCCGCAAGCAGACGATCCCCATGAAGGATGATACCGAGAAGATCACGCTCCGACTTCCGAAGCGGTACCTGAAGGCCCTCGACTTCCTCGTCGAGGTGGACGACTTCCCGAGCCGTTCCGAGGCCGTGCGCGCGGCGATCCGAGACCTCGTGTACTCCCGTGTGGAGCTCGTCACGGACAAGCTGAAGAGGATCCAGGAAGCCGAGAAATCGCTGGCCGACATGGAGTCGTTCAAGAAGGAATTCCTGCAGAAGTGAGAAGGGTCAGAAGGGATGGATGCCGCCGGAGGGTGACGCCGCCGCACGCCAGGATGTCACGATTACCTCCCCCCCAACTGGGTGGCCATCGCGCCACCCACTTTTCTTTTGAAGCTGGAACCTGACCGGTCTTCTCGCCTCTGAGAATCGCTCTCGAAAACCGGACTTGATATCCGTCTCGCCACGGCTATACCCCATGCCCTCCCGTGGCCGCGTCCGTGGCGACGACGACCGCGGCAGAGAACGTGGCCCCGGACGCGGAAGCCTTCGGGACCTCGGTCTCCCTAGCCTCTCAGTTCCGTCACTTCCTCTGGCTCTCCTCGGGCATGTTCAGCATGTCGGCCCTCTTCTTCGCGTTCCTGGACTACTGGACCCTCGGCCCCCAGGAACAGGCCGCGACGCACTTCGTCGCCGCGGTGGTCGCGGCCGCCCTCTTCGGGGTCGCGACGCTCCTGAAGTTCGGTCCCGACGTGGCGTGACGCGCGCGCCTCCCGCCCCGCGCCGAACGTTTATCTACGCACCCCCCCATCGCCGCGCATGTGGAGCGGGAGGTCTGGCTCCGAGCCGGGATGTTCGGCGCGATCATCGTCCTCGTGGCCCTCATCCTGATCACCCCCAGTCTCCTGGGCCGCACCTCGCCCCTGGACTCGCTCCCCGTGCTCATCGTGGCCATGAACCACAATCGGACCATGGTCATCGTGGATGTGACCGCCGCGGTCCAAGCGTACCTCTACGACAACATCACCCTCGAGGTGAAGCACACGAACCCGGACTTCTCCAACCGAACCCTGGAGGCCTACTCCCGGAACGACACGTACAACGTCCAGCTCGAGGTCCCCGCCAACGAGACCCCGTTCTACATCCACGCGAGGCTCATCGACCTCCAGGGGAACTACTTCGAGTACAACGTGACCATGCGGACCTTCAACGACCCGAACAACTTCTACAAGCTCACCATGGTGTTCAACTTCCCCGATGAGCCGACCACGGCGGCGCGGTACACGGTCCCGCCCTCGGACTTCCGCTGGCCCGTCCCGCGCCGAGGGATGATGCCATGAGGGTCTCCCGCTGGACGCTCCTGTGGCTCCTCATCGTGGGCGTGCTCGTGGCCATCTGGGTGGGCGTGCTCTTCCAGTGGATCACCCCGGGCAACCTGGTGACCTCGTTCCTGGGGTTCGTCTTCGGCCTCGTCGTGATCGCCATCCTCGCGATCATCGGCGCCGTGTTCCTCGGGATGGTCATCAGCCACCGGATCATGTCGGGCCAGGGCTTCACCCCCTTCGAGGAGGAGATGCTCAAGATGCGGCAGGAGGTCCGCGAGCTGCGGGACCGCCTGGACGACATCGCGGCCAAACTCGGTGCGCCCTCGGAGCCCAAGGACCGCTCCCGCTAGGCGAGCCGCTCGGGGCAGACGGACCGCCGGGAGCAGTGCACGCACTTCCCCGGGCGGTTGTGGTTGCGGTGGGCCTCGCCCTTCTCCGCGCACGCGCGCATCTCCCCCATCTTCTGGAGGACGAGCCGCCGGAGGTCCTCGTTGTACTCGATGTCGTGGCTCCCGTCCCCGTACCGGATGACGCCGTAGGGCGGGGCCTTCCCGTACTCCTCCTCCATGAGGAGGCAGTACGACGCGATCTGGAGGATGTGGGAGAACAGGGGGCCCCGGGGGGTGCGCCCCGTCTTCACCTCGACGGGGATGTGGATGTCCCCCTCCAAGAGGACCGCGTCGGGACGACCCGACAGCCCGTAGCGCTTGGCCACGAACAGCTTGGGCTTCTCGCGGGTCGAGTCCACGTACACGACGCGCCCCTCGGCCATGTCGTACTTCGCGCGGGTCGAGCGCGCGAGTTCCTGGGATCGCATGGACCGGTACAGGAAGCTGCTCGCGCCGATGAGCCAGGCCAGGGCGAGGGCCATGAACGCCTCCGCGAGCAGGGAGTTCACCACGCCGGGGACGGAGACCGCGGCGACGGCGAGGACCGCCGCGGCCATCGCGGAGACCAGGATGACGCGCTCGGAGAGGAACCGCTCCTGGCCCGAGGCGAGGTGCTCCGCGCGGTAGAGGAAGTACACGGAGGAGAGGAGCCAGATCAGGGAGATCGCGGAGAGGAGGCGGGCGATCTCCACGGCGAGGTTCACGACGAAGGCGACGCCGACCGTGGCGATGATCGTGGCCGCGATGGCGAAGTACATGACCCCCGTCTCCGCCTCGCGGGCCGTCGTCTCATGGACCTCGATCCCCCGGAGGTCCTCCGAGACGCGGGAGTGCTGCTTCTCCCCCTCCACGATCTCCGGGCCCTCCTCGGGCGCCATCCCCCGGCTCAGCCACCAGCTCAGGGGGCAGTACCCGAACTTCTCGATGTCCGCGGCGGAGAGCAAGCCCGAGGGCGCCACGTCGAACCATCCCGGCGCGGGGCTTTAGACCTTTGTCCCTCCGTCTCAGTTTCCGCAGCGAGAGAGCCGAGGCCGCCGCGACGAACGCGTAGAGGGCGAGGACGATCGTCGGATCCTGGATCACGGGGTCGTCCGCAGAGCCTTCGAGGTCGCCGGTCCAGTCCCGGAGGAACGCGGCCTCGAGGCGGTCCACGGCCGTGGGCTCGTCGAGGAGGAGTCCGATCTCCCGGTTGTCCGTCGCCGAACCGAACGCCCAGTTCATGCTGGAGACGAGCGCGGTCCGCCCGTCGAAGAGGGCGCCCTTGTTGTGCAGCCGCTCCACGATCCCCGCGGGGGCGAGCACGCGGGCCTCCAGGTCCACGGCCTCGCCGTGCGCCCGGCCGTTGAGAGCCGCCACGAGCGCCTCGTTCCCGCTCGTGTCTTCTTCCGCGGACCACCGGCTCCCGTCCAGGAGGATCCGAACGGCCACGCCGCGATGGGCCGCCGCGAACGCCGCCTCCAGGTACGGGTTGGGCCGCCCGTCCCATGCCTCGTCCGCGTAGAACGCCTCCATCCAGATGCGGTCTTGTGCCGAAGCGAAGGCCGCCAGGATGCCGTCGTCCGCGAGCGTCGTGTCGGGTCCGACCACGAGCTGGGCGCGCCACGGATCGCACCGTACGGCCGGACGCCTGGGCGCCGGCGGGGCGATCGCGCCCGAGTCCGTCCCGATTGCCCCCTCGGCCGGGACGGAGTCGCCCCGGGATGGGTCGAAGTCCTCCTCGAACACCTCCCAGAGCTGTCCGGCCAAGGCCAGGCTCTCCACGACGACGGACCAACCGCGGTTCCCGCCCTCCCCGCGGCCCGGGAAGCCCGAGTCACCGAAGTTCTCCGAGGCCACGAGGACCGCGTCGCCGTCCGCGATCGCGTACTTCGCGTGGAGGTAGCGATACCGCTTCACCGCGTCGCCGCCCGAGGTCAGGAAGCGGACCTCGGCGCCCGCGGAGAGGAGTCGGCCGACCGCCGTCCGCTCCGAGTCCTCGATGCCGCCCACGGGCGCGCCTTCCAGGAGGACGCGCACCCGGACCCCGGCGCGGGCACGGTCCGCGAGCACGGAAGCGATCGTCTCGCTCGTGAAGGTGTAGACCGCGACCTCCAGGGTGTGCTCCGCGGACGAGAGGAAGGAGAGCAACCCCTCGCGGCCGTCGTCCGGGGAGACGAGCACCTCCGGCGTCGCGGCGATCTCCACGGGCCGCGGATCGAAGGAGGACTGGCCGAGCCGGTACGTTCGCGGACCCGACCAATCCTCGGCCCCGTCCGTGTCCAGCCACATGGCGCCCGAGGCGAGCCGGGTCGCGATCTCGCCCCTCGCAGGAGCGTCGGCGGGTGACCCGGTCCATCCCGATCCGGCATAGGACGAGGTCCCGTACACGTAGGCATCGACCACCGCACCCCCGGCGTCCAGCAGGAGGACCTCGTCCCCCGTGTCCGCGAGCCGCAGCGCGTCGCCTTCCATCCGCCGCGCGTCGCCGCGGTCGTACGTCAGGTCCGCGGGGCTGCGGACGTCCTCGGCGTAGGAGGTCGCGTTCCTCGTGGCGACAAGCCGCCCGCCGGGCGGCAGCCCAGTCGCCGCTGGGAAGACCGCAATCGCCTCGCGGTCCGTGAGGGACCAGCCGCTCAGGTCGATCGCGACGTCCCCGGCGTTCCCCAGCTCGATGAACTCGTCGTCCCGCGCCGGATGCGGACACACGCGCACCAGGAGCACCCCGGGATCCGGCGAAAAAGTGGGGGCCGCGGGCGAGGCGGGAGGGAGGCCGCCGCCCGCGGCCGGGCCGGGGAGGAGGACGGACCCCAGGAGGGCCGCCGCCAGGAGAACGGTCGCGAGCAGTCGTCCCCGGTCCGTCACGGCCCCGGCACCTCGCGGCCGCGAGATAAGCCGCCCCGCTACACGCACGTTACATCCTCGGCGCGTGGCCCCTCCCGCTACCAGCAAAAAAAATCAGGGGGGATAACCGGGTCCATGGGGTCATCTATCCTGGGCGGACAACGGCCGCATCGAGGCGCGTGGGATTGAGTCCGCGAGCATCAGCTGTTGCACTCGTCCTGACGGTGCTCCTGTGCCTGCCGCTCCTCGCCCTCGCGGTGCCTCCCGCGGCATGGCCGGATCCCGGCGGCGGACCTGCCGCGACTCCGGCCCCCCGGCCATCTCCCGCGAATCCCCTCCGGGCCTCCGCCGCGGGACTGACGCTGGCCCTCGCGACGGCGTCGTCCCGCGCCAACCCGAAGGACCTCGTCGTCGTGACGGTCTACTTCAACAACACGGGGAACCAGGCGGCCCCCGGGGCCTGGATCAACGTGACCGCCGCATCCGGGTTCACGTTCGCCTGGGACACGGCCGCGGGCAACCTGAGCGGCTATCCGCGGTACAGCTTCCAGGCCGTGGGCCTCGGGACCCATTCCTTCCAGATTGCGTATCTCGTGAACGTGGGGGTCGCCCCGGGCACGCGTCTCTCCGTCTCCGCGACCCTGGTCTACTCGGACGGAACCGGGGGGCAGCAGTTTGTCGGTCCTTCCGCGGTCTCGGTCTGGATCGGGATCGCGACCAAGCAACTGTACCTGGGCTGGAGCGGCCTGCCGCCCACGGTCCTGAGTCCGATCCCGCCCACGGGCGGCCTGCTCGCCCAGGGAACGTTCACCCTGACCCGGGGCGGGCCCGCGTTGAACTTCGACCTCTCCCCGGGGCTCGCGCGTCCCTTCCGCGTCCTCAACCTGACCGTCACCCTGTACATGCAACCCCTCGCCACGCCGACCGGCCTGGACGTCAACCTCACCCTGGTCGACGTGAACGGCGGGGCGACCGCGGCCGTGGCCTGGAAGGAGCAGGTGAACTCGATCACGGGCTCGGGGTACTGGACCCTGATCTACACGTTCCCGTCCCTGGACTACACGTTCCCCGCCGGCCACGCGATCCGCCTCCAGATCCTGAACACCCTGGCCAGCGGCCAGAGCACGCTCCTCGCGACGAACGCGACCGCGGAGCCCTCCCGGCTCGACCTGCAGACGACCACGGTCGTGTCCGTTGACTCCCTGACCCCCGCGAGCAGCCCTCCGACCTACCTCTCCCCGAAGTCCGCCCTCACGGTCCTCGCCAACGTCTCCGACCCCTTCGGGAGCCGCGAGATCTCCGACGTGCGGCTGAACGTCACGGGGCCGCTCGGGCGCCTCGCGAACTGGACGTCGCTCAAGCCCGCGGTCCTCACGGACGCGTCGAGCCCGTCCGCCTGGGCTCTCTTCCGGTACGTCGTCAATCCCCCGCTCCCCCTGGGCACGTACACGTTCGAGGCCACCGCGGTCGAGCGGAACGGGGTCGTGGACGTCGCGGCGAGCTCCGCGACCGTCCGCGCGCCCGTCTTCACGTTCGTGAAGGTCTCGAGCGTGACCCAGGCGAAGTCGGGGACGAGATTCACGTACACGATCTTCTTCAACAACACGGGGACCGGGCCGGCGGGGCAGGTCTGGGTGAACGACACGCTGCCCAGCGTGGTGAACTACGTGTCGAGCTCGGTTCCCTTCGGCTCGAACGTGGGGAACACGTACGGCTGGGTCTTCTCGGCCGTGGGCGTCGGGAGCCACAACGTGACGGTGACCGTCCAGGTCAAGGGAGGCTCCTCCGGCGTGGGCTACATCCGCAACTGGGCCTTCCTGAACTTCACGGACCCGCAGGGATTCCGGTGGCCCGCCAGCGTGAGCCACGCGGACGTCGTCTTGAACGGCCCCGTCCTCGCCCTCGCCGTCTCCAGCGTGCCGTCGCCCCACCTGCACTCGAATGAGTCCGTCGTGTTCCTGTTCAACCTGACGAACGCGGGCGATGCGGCCCAGTCCATCTGGCTGAACGACACGCTGCCCACGGGAATGACCTACGTGGGCGACACCTCTGCGACCCTGGGCGGCTCGTCCACGGTCCTGGGCAACCGGGTGAACGTCGTGTTCTCCAATATGCCCTCGGGCGCGCCGACCCCCGTGACGTGGCGTTTCAACGTGACCGCGCGCGCCGACCCCGGGCTGATCGGAGGGACGGTCCTGACCAGCCGGGTGGTCGTGAACGACTCGAGCACGAACGGCCTGCTGATGCCCGAGCTGGTCACCTCCCTCTCCCTGACCGTGGGCGCGCCGGCCTTCACGTCCTCGGGCGCAGGCTTCGGGGTGGCCACCGCGGTCCCCCGTGTCCCCCTGCCCGTCTACGTGAACTTCACGAACTCGGGGAACGAGGCCGCGGGGACCGTGTGGATCAACCTGACCCTGGACCCCAGCCTGACGTTCCGGGACGCCACGGCGCCCGCGACGGTCGCGGGATCGGTCGTCCTCCTGACCGTGTCCAACGAGCCCGTGGGCCCGGCCAGCATCCGGGTGAACGTGACCGCCTCGTTCTCCGTGACGGACCGCCAGACCCTCACGGTCGACGGCACGCTGGACGCGGTGGACGGGTATGGGAATCACCTCCCGCGGGTCGTCTTCGCGGAGGCGGCCGTGCCCGTGGCCCTTCCCGCCGTGTCCTTCCGTCTGACGCCCGGGGACGCGAGGGCGGAGGTGGGCTCCCTCATCGTCTACGCGGTGGACGGCGGGAACGCGGGCAGCGGGACGGCCGCCGCGGTCTGGCTCAACGTCACCCTGCCCGCGAACCTCGTCTACGTCGGAGACACGTTCGGCGCCACGCGCTCGAGCCTGGGATCCGCCTACTCGTGGAGTTGGCCGAGCTACGCGCCGGGCGCCCACACGTACACGCTCTCCCTCCGGGCGAGCCTGCAGGCGGCGAACGGGTCCTCGGCCAACCTGACCTTCTTCGTGGAAGCGCAGGACGCCGGGTTCAACATGCGCCCCCTGACCACGTTCCGCGGCAACGCGACGTTCACCGCCCCGACCCTCCTCCTGACCGCCTCCGTGGACCGCGGCCAGGCCCTCCCCAACACGAACCTGACGTACACGCTCCGCGTGTCCAACGAGGGAGCCACGGCCGCGAGCTTCCTCAACCTCACGGACCCGCTCGACCCCCACCTCCAGGTGGTCACGTACAGCGTGCCTGCGGGCGTCTCGGGGACGGGCGCGCTGACGTGGCAGTTCCGGGACCTCCAGCCCGGCCAGGCGGTCACCGTCGTGCTCCTCGTGAAGGTGCTCCCCGGGACGCCCGCGAGCGTCCGCATCGCCAACGTGCTCGAGGCGGAGTACACGAACAGCTGGGGGGTTCCCCTGGGGAGCCTGTACTCGGCCCCCGCGACCACAACGATCCAGGCGGACCTCACGGGCCTCCTGGCCATCCTGGTCTGCGGCGCCGTGGCGGGCGGCCTCGTCGTCTTCGTGGTGTACCGCCGGTACCGCGTGCACATCGAGGACGTGTTCCTGATCTACCGCGACGGCATCCTGATCTCCCACCTGACCCAGGCGGACGTCCAGGAGAAGGACGAGGACCAGCTGAGCGGCATGCTCACCGCGGTCCAGGACTTCGTCCAGGACGCGTTCACGTACGGGCGGGACCGCGAGCTGCACCAGCTCGAGTTCGGGGACTACCACATCCTGATCGAACGGGGGAAGCACGTCTACCTCGCCGTGGTCTACCAGGGCCGCGACTCGGGCCTGATCCGGAAGAAGGTCCGCACGGTCCGCGAGCGCGTCGAGGCCGCGTACGGGTCCGTGTTCGACACCTGGGACGGCGACATGGGGCAGGTCGAGGCGACGCGGGACCTCCTCCGGGCAGGGTTCCTGGAGACGGACCGCCCGTGGTCCCTGGTCCGGCCCAAGGCTCCATAGGTCCCCCCGTACGCGGGGCATAGAACGTACGGTATGTGGACGAGCCTTATGGGTGGTCGTGCGCTTCTCCGGTCCCCGTGTCCGGCCTCACCGGGCGCGAGATCCCCGCGATTCTGAGCAAGGACCTGTCCAAGCGGTTCGGCGACGTCGAGGCCCTCCGCGGCCTGACCCTCCTCGTCCCGCGGGGCGTCACGTTCGGCCTCCTGGGTCCGAACGGCGCGGGGAAGACGACCGCCATCCGGCTGTGGCTCGGGCTCACGGCGCCGAGCGGGGGGACCGCGTTCGTGCTCGGGCGGAGGATCCCGCCGCGCGACGTCCTGCCGCGGATCGGCTACATGCCGCAGGACGTCGCCGTCTATCCGGATCTCACCGTGGACGAGAACCTCGCCCTCTTCGGCCGCCTCATCGGCATGGGGGCGGAGGCCATCGAGGACCGGACGGAGGAGGTCCTCGAGCTCGTGGACATCGCGTCCCGGAGGCACGACCTCGTCTCCACCCTCTCCGGCGGCCTGCGGCGCCGAACCTCGCTGGCCGCAGCCCTCCTCCACGATCCCGACTTGCTGCTCCTGGACGAGCCGACCGTGGGCGTCGATCCGGAACTCCGCGCCGCGTTCTGGACGTACTTCCGCGTGCTCACGGCCCGCGGGAAGACCGTCCTGATCACGACCCACTACATGGAGGAAGCGGCCCAGTGCGATCGGGTCGCCCTGATCCACCGGGGACGCTTGCTCGCCCACGGCCCACCCGCGGCGATCAAGGAGCGCACCCGCACGGCGAACCTGGACGACGCGTTCCTCGCCCTCGTGCGAGCGACCCGGGAGCCCGCGCCATGAGGGTCCACCGGATCCTCGCCGTGGCGCGGAAGTCCCTGTCCCAGTTCCGGCACGACAAGCGCACGCTGGGCTTCGTCGTGGGGATGCCGCTCCTCATGGTCATCGCGTTCGGCTACACGTTCGGCGGGGAGGTCCACGATGTCCGCACCCTCGTCGTCAACCAGGATGCGGGACCCGTGGCGGGCCTATTCCTGGGCGACCTCGATTCCAACACCCTGGCCCTCGTGGCGGCCTCCGATCCCGCCTCGGCCCGGTCCGAGGTCGCCCTGGGACACGCGTGGGCCGTCCTGTGGTTCCCCGCGAACTTCAGTTCGGAGTTCCTCGCGGGCCACGCCACCCTGCGCGTCTCGCTGGACGGTTCCTCGCCCCCGATCGTGAGCGCGGTACTCGGCGCGCTGCGGGCCGCCGCGGAGAAGGCGTTCGCCGGCGCGGGCGGGGCGGCCGCCTTCGCCCTGACCCCGGACTACGTCTACGGGTCCTCCGCGACCCGCTTCATCGACTCCTTCGCCCCCGGGATCATCGCCCTCGCGGTCCTCATGGTGACGACGATCTTCTCCGTGGTCATCATCGTGCGCGAGAAGTCGGGCGGGATGCTGGAGCGGCTCTTCGCGACGCCCCTACGCCCCATGGAGCTGGTCCTCGGCCATGCGGCCGCCCTTTCCCTGATCGCAGTCGCCCAGAGCGCCGTGGTCCTGGGCGCCGCCATCCTCCTGTTCCAGATCCAGATTGTCGGGAGCGTGGCCCTCGCCTTCGCGATCCTGCTCCTCTTCGCGGTCGGCAACCAGGGGCTCGGGATGGTGGCGAGCGCGGCGGCGAAGAACGAGCTCCAGGCCGTCCAGTTCATCCCGCTGGTCCTGTTCCCGTCCCTCCTCCTGACGGGCGTGTTCTACCCTCTCGAGGCGATCCCGGGAGGGCTGCGTCCTCTGTCCTGGTTCGTTCCGATGACCTATGCGAACGACGCGCTGCACAGCGTCATGCTGCGCGGCTGGGGCGTCGGGGACGTGGCCCTCGACCTGGTCGTCCTCGGGGCGTACGCGGCCGTGTCCTTGCTGGCCGCGGCCGTCTTCATCCGACGACAGGCGTGACCTCAGCGGAGTCCTTTCACCAGGTCGCGGAGCGCCTTCTCGGGGCTCCTGGCCTTGACGACGCCCGACGCCAGGAGGACCCCGACCGTACCGAGGTCCAGCGCCTTCCGCACGTCCTTGCGGTCCTTGACGCCCGCGCCGCAGAGCACGCCGACGTCCGGCTCGATGCGGTGGATGGCCTGGACCGCGCCCGAGACGATCTCGGGCCGGGCCGTGGTCACGCTGACCTCCCCGCCGATGAGTTCCGGCGGCTCGATGGCGATGTAGTCCGGGGCCAGCCGGGCGAGGGCCTCCGCCTCCTTGAGATCGTCCGCGCACGCGATGACCTCGAGGCCGAGCGTCTCGCATCGCGGGACCAGCGCGGCCACGTTCTTGTGCGGGATCTTTCGCTCGCTGTGGTTCAGGAGCGTGCCTGCGGCACCCCCCTCCAGAAGCGCCTCGGGAGGAAGCCAGCCCGTGTGGGCCCCCGCGTCCGCCGTGTCCGCGTGCTGGCCGAAGACGGGAATGTGGACCATCCGCGCGATGTGCGCGAGGTCGGAGAGGGGAGGAGCGATGACGATGGAGGCGCCCGTGTCCTCCGCGACCTTGTCGCAGGTCTTCGCGAGCTCCCAGCCCCGCTTGCCCAGGACCTCGGGATAGACCTTGAAGTTCACGACGACCGCGGGAAGTCGCATCGGAGGCGACAAGGTCCTCGTCGCACAAATAGCCTGTGCCGGCCGCGATCGGGACGCCATCCGCCCTTCGCGCCGGACGCTGGCCAGTTACCCTTGAGTGAGGGTAACTCGGAGGGCCCGCAGGCCGAACTCTCTCGGTCTCCTCGCCCCGGACTCACTTGACGGACTCCCACTTGCCCTTGTGCTTCTCCATGAGCTCGGGCATCGTGGTGTACTCCATCTCGTCCATGGGCAGGCGGTGCGGTTCGAACGGCCCGTGGCGGCGCATGTAGTCCGCGATCTCCGCGGCCTGCTTCCTCGCGGGCTCGAACGCGGGGTCGTCGAACAGGTCGACCGGCGGCAGGATGAGGTGGGCGTTCGTCACCTGGAACCCGAGGCCGAAGCAGCGCGGCGGCCCGTCGAACCGGGACGTGCGGTTGTTCTTCTCCCCGACGACCATGACGGGCCCGTTGTGGGAGCCGCGGTTCCAGCCCGAGACGAGGAAGGGCCAGGACCAGGCCTCGAGGATCTCGCCCATGCCGGGAAGGCCGCTCTGGGCGCGGACGAGGGCCACGGGGTCGTCCTTGCCCACGTACTTCCCCGCGATCTGGGAGAGCTTGTCCGTGGACACGCAGGCCACGGGCTCGTCCTGGGGCACCTTGTCGCTCCGGGCGTACACGCGCTTGATCACGTACCGGCCCTTGGCGCCGAGGAACATGAGGAGGTCGTACATCTCCTCGGGGCAGTTGAGGAAGATCCGCCGGTGCTCCTTGATGTCCCAGACCTCGAAGCGGAAGCCCATGTGCATGGCCGTGTCGATCACGAGACCCGCGGAGTTGAACGGGTCCCCGAACATGCGGAAGATGGGCAGGTTGAAGGCGCCCGGCTCCGTCTTGTCCATCATGAAGATGGCCACGGGCTCCGAGGGCCGTTCGACCATCTCGATCTCCGCGCTCCCGGGGCCCATGCCGCGGACGTTGCCCGAGAACGCATCCGCCAGGAGGTCCTGGCCGGCCCCGTACAGGTGGAGGTCCTTGGCCACCTTGGTCGCCTTCTCGAACGTGAGCCACGCGAGCTCGTGGACCTGGCGGTTGTCCTCCCCCTTGCGGTGGGTCATGATGAGTTCCATGTCGTCCCCCGCGCTGGTCACGTAGAAGTCCTCGATCACGCCGAGGGACTTCGCCTCCTTCAGGTTCGCCCGGGCGGCGTCCATGACCTGCGGGTGCACGACCTGGTGTCCCGCGATGCTGCCGACGTCCGCCTTGATCAGCGACAGGGTCGTCTTCGAGCCGGTGGCCTTGGGCATGTTCCTCTCCCGGTGAATCGGATGCCCACCCGGCATATTAAGCTTGTTTCGCATGGGCCGGGAGGATGGCGCCTCATCGTCGGCGGAAGACCGCGATCAGGGCCTTCGGGGACTCCTCGAGCGTGCCGTGGAAGATCGCGTCCTGGATGGAGAGGACCTCGAAGGATTCCTGGAAGCACGAGCGGAGTTCCTCGGGCGAGAAGTGGTAGGGCCCGTCCTGCCGCGGCTCCTGGTCCGAGAACGCCTTCAGGAAGAGGTACCCCCGGGGCCGGAGGATCCGCGCGACCCGGGCGACGTACCGGGGCCTCGACTCAGGCGGCATCGCGTGGAACACGCCGCGGTCCACGATGGCGTCCACGAGGGCATCCTCCAGGTGGGAGTCCAGGATGTTGTCCACGCGGAAGTCGATCCGCACGCCCTCCCGCCGTGCGGCGTGGGCCGCATTCCGCACCGCGGAGGGCGCGATGTCCGTCGCGACGACGTCGTAGCCGCGCTTGGCCAGCGCGATGGCCTGGGTGCCGGGGCCCGTGCCGAGGTCCAAGATGCGGCTCCCCGGCTTCGCGTGGGTCGCGAGCGCGGCACCGAGGTCCACATCGAGGGCGGGCGTGTACCACGGGAGGTCGGAAACGTCCCGCGTGCGGTACAGGTCCTCCCACCACGAGGTCGGAGCGGGCACGGTATCTCCCACGCCTCGGCCCGATATGTGCCTTTGCGGTCGACCTCAACCCTTCTCCGCGGAGATCATCGCGTAGCACGCGCGGGATTCCTCGAAGGGTTCGCCCCGGGCCATCCGGGTGGAATGGTCCGCCCGGGTGAAGCCGAGCTCCTCCGCGATCCGCAGGCCGGTCTCCTGATATCCGCCGACGCACATGCGCAGCTTCTGCTTCCCGGCCACGGCCAGCACGGACGCGAGGAGGACCGCGGCCGTGCCCGGATCGTCGGGCTCCGCCACCCAGGGGCCGACGGGATCGCGGTGCTCTCCGCGTCGGAGGATGATGTATCCGCGAATCTTGCCGCGGGCGCGGACCAGGAACGCACGGTCCGGGTAATCGTCCAGGATGGCCTCCAGGGCCCGGTGACGGTCCAAGCCGGTGCGCTGGCGGTCGTAGGCCAAGACGGCGGCGTGGTCCTTGGGCCGCAGTCGCGTGGCCTTCGGTTGTCCCGGGATGCCGTCCGCCAGGAGCCGCCAGGAGGGATACTCCTCCCGGAACCCGAGCCGCGCGTAGAACGGCTCGGTGCCTTCCACGCCGTCCAGCTTCGTGGTCGGCATGCCGCGGCGGTCCACGAACTCCAGGCATGCGCGCAGGAGCGCCTCGCCGATGCCGCGGTGGCGGAGTTCCTTCAGGACGATGACGGAATGGACCCAGGCGAGCCGGTCGTGCGTCAGCACCGCGGCGGTCCCCGCGGGGATGCCATCCGCGACGGCCTTGAACGCGCCGTCGGGCTCAATCCGCAGGAGCCGCGCCCAGTCCGCCGGGACGCGGTACCACTCCTCCGCGTCCGTGAGCATCATCCCGAAGGGGATGTCGGCCCGGGTGAAGGGGCGGATCTCGAGGGTCATGCCTTCCGGACGGGCGCCTTGGGGCTATAGCTCTTCGGTGACCTCTTCCGCAGACTTGCGCAGCCACCCTGAGACGCGCTCGCGAAAGCTTTCGTACCTTGCTTTCTGGTCCTCTGTCAGGAGAGGGTCTTCGCACCAACTCTCCAGATCCGCGAATCGCGATGCGACGTAGGGGAGCTTTCGCTCGGCCGCGGCAATTCGCAGTTCGATCTCGGCGGCGGTGAGATGCGCGTCGTTGATGATCTCCATGTTCCGGACGATTACATCCTGGGTGATTCGAAGCCCCCGGCGCTTCGTCTCGTCGATTTCGACGATCTCGTGGACCACAAGGAACGGCACGCCCAGGAGGTCCGCGGGATCAGGATTCGGATAGGGTGTGTCCGTGTGGAGCCAGGCGCTGAGCTCCTCCGCGGTCCCGCGCTGCGGGTATCCGTAGCGTGTGAGCAGGGCATTGCCCTCGGCCACGGCCGCCTCGAACCGTTCTCGTGGGGGAAAGGACCCCATCCCCCGGGGGATGGGGCTCGGCTCAGAAGAGCCCTTTGATGACACCTTTCTCGTCGATGTCCATGTGGACCGCCGCAGGCTCCGCGCCCAGGCCGGGCATCCGCATCATCTCGCCCGCGAGGGCCACGAGGTAGCCCGCGCCCGAGCTCGCACGGACGCCTCGGATCTTCAGCGTCCAGCCCTTGGGAGCCCCGAGGGCGCGGTCGTCGTCCGAGAGGGACATCTGGGTCTTGGCCACGCAGACGGGGAGGTCCGCGACCCCCGCCTTCTCCATGAGCTTCATGTCCTCCTTCGCGGAGTTCACGAAGTCCACGCCGTCCGCGCCGTAGATCGACGTGGCCAGCTTCGCGACCTTCTCCTCGAACGGATCGTCGGCCTTGTACACGAACCGGAGGGAGGCCGGGGCCCGGTTCGCGGCCTCGAGGACGAGCTGGGCGAGCTCCGCTCCGCCCTTGCCCCCGTCCGCGTAGCCCCTGTGGGGCGCGGCCCGCACCCCGAGGTCCTGGGCATGCTCGACGAGCGTGTCGATCTCGCGTTGCGTGTCCGCCACGAAGCGGTTCACGGCGACGATCGGCGTGATCCCCAGGGTCTTCAGGATCCCCACGTGCGCGTCCAGGTTCGGGAAGCCCGCCTCGAGCGCCTTCAGGTTCTCCTCCTTGATCGCCTTCTCCTTGACGCCGCCGTGGTGCTTCATGGCCCGCACGGTGGTCACGAGCACGGCCGCGTTGGGCGCGTACCCGCTCTGGCGGCACACGAGGTGGACGAACTTCTCCGCGCCGAGGTCCGAGGCGAAGCCCGCCTCCGTGAAGACGACGTCCGTCGAGCCCAGGGCGAGGCGGTCCGAGAGGATCGAGTTGTGCCCGTGGGCGATGTTGCCGAACGGTCCGCCGTGGACGAACGCGGGCGTGCCCTCCAGGGTCTGCACGAGGTTGGGCATGAGCGCGTCCTTCAGGAGGATGGCGCACGCGCCGTCCGCCCGGAGCTGCTTGGCCCACACGGGGCCGCCCTTCCGGTTGAAGGCGATGAGGATGCGGCGCAGGCGTTCCTTGAGGTCCTTGACGCCCTCCGTCATGGCGAGGATGGCCATGACCTCGCTCGCCGCGGAGATTACGAACTCGTCCTGGCGGGGCACCCCGTTCTTGGGTCCGCCGAGGCCGTCCACGAGGGCCCGCAGCTGACGGTCGTTCATGTCCATGCAGCGCGCGAAGTTCACGTGGCCCGGGTCGATGTCCAGCTCGTTCCCGTGGAAGATGTGGGCGTCCATCATGGCCGCGATCAGGTTGTTCGCCGCGGTCACCGCGTGGATGTCCCCCGTGAAGTGGAGGTTGATGTCCTCCATGGGGAGGACCTGGGCGTGGCCTCCACCCGCCGCGCCGCCCTTCACGCCGAACACGGGGCCGAGGGAGGGCTCGCGGAGCGTGATCACGGCCTTCGTGCCGAGGCGGTTGGCCGCTTGCCCCAGGGTCACCGTGGTCAGGGTCTTCCCTTCCCCGTGCTTCGTCGGGGTCGTCGCCGTGACGAGGACCAGCTTCGCCCGCGGATGTTTCTTGACCCGCTCGACGACGCCGAGCCGGACCTTCGCGATGTGCGGTCCATGGAGGACGAGGTCCTCCGGGCCGATCCCGAGGTCCGCGGCCACGTCCACAATGGGTCGCATCTTCGCGGTCTGTGCGATTTCAATATCCGTGGGCATACGCGGTCCTCCTTTCCGCGCCGGTAGGAGTGTTGTCCATAAATCTGTTCCGAACATACCGGGTAATTTCTGCAGGGTAGGCCCATACAGGAGGAAGGGCCCGGCGAGGACCCGAGCCCGCAGGGTGGGGAGGTTCGCTCGACATTACTTCATGAGCAGCGCGGCCCGCAGATCCTTCAGGCCGCGGACGCGGCCGAAGTCGAGCAGCCCTTCCTTCTCGTCCACGCCGATCACGCGCGCGTCGTCGATCCCCGTGCGGTTGAGGATGGGCGAAAGGTAGGGATAGGAGGACACGTCGACGCCGAGGGCCAGCGGGCTGAACGCGGGCAGGACGATGAGGCGATCGGTGACGAGGAACGCGGGCACGCTGACGACGGCCCCCAGCTCGTCCTTGAGCTTCACCGCGGGGTGCTCGTGGCCCATGATGATGGGATGGAGCGTGGAGACCTCCTCGTGGCCGTGGACGATCGTGTGCCCGGCGACGTCGGCCCGCTGCTGGAGCGGGAGGTTCAGGTCGCCCAGGATCGTCGCGAGGTAGTTGTCGTGGTTGCCGCGGACGAGGACGGGCGTCACGCGGTCCCGGAGGAACCGGAGGACCTGCTTCACCTCGATCCATTCGTCCGTCAGGTTGCGGGAGAACTCGTGCTTGAAGTCGCCCGCCACGATGACCCGTTCGGCCTTCACGCGGTCCAGCATCCGCCCGAGGCGTTCCAGGATCACGCGGCGTTGGAACCGCGGGATGGAGACGCCTTGCTCCGCGAGGGCGCCCTCGAACCCGAGGTGCAGGTCCGAGATCACGAGGGCCCGTTCGTCCCGGAGGAACAGCGCGAAGTCCCGCGTGACCTCGACGCCCTTCCCGACCTCGAGGCGGTCCATCCCTTGGGAAAGTCCGGCGGACAGGATAAGGGTTGAGGGTCTCAGCGGTTCAGGGCCCTGGGGCACGCCATGCCGTTCGCAAAGGTCCCGTACTGACTCGCTCCTTCGGGCGCCCTCGCCGGGAGCACCTCGATGGCCTGCGCGATTCGAACGGTCCCTGGACCACCAAAGAACGTGATCGTGTATTCGCCCGGAGGGAAGACGTTGTCGAAGGAACCCGCGCAGATCCCCCCCAGGGGCCCGCGGGGGATGCCCGTGTACGAGGACGGATGGATCCACGGTGACGTCTCATACGTGGACGTGAAGGATCCCACGAGCCGGCCGCCCTCCCCGCGCACGGCGAAGGTGAGCTTCGCGGGCGCCTCACTGCTGCTCGCGGCGATCTCCGTCCCGCCGGGCGCCACGATGACGAACTGGGGGAGGGTGGACACGTAGAGGCCCAGCGCCAGGATGCTCGCCGCCACAAGGACGACCAGGAGGTCCGGCGTTCTCCCTCGCACGAGCGCCGATGGGCCACGGATGCCTTAGAAGTGGCGCCCGCTCGCTCCGAGAGCTCACGCTCTCCGAACGGGAGAAAGAAAAATGTGAGCTCCGCGCCGGCCGCAGCCAGGGGAGCTCGGATTAAGATGGTTCGTCGCTGTTGTGCCGTTGCGTTTAGAATCGGCGCGGCCGGCGCTTCGCGAAACAGTCTCGGCAGTAGACGGGCCGGGCAGGGTCCGGTTTGAACGGGACCTGCGTGGCCTGGCCACAGTCTGCGCATACGGCGTCATACATCTGGCGCGGACCGCGGTCAAAGCCGCCTCGTCTTCCGCCTCTCTCTTCGTCCATTTACTTACTACCTATCCGGGCTTGAACCCGGATGGCCGAGCCACACGCCTCCTAGGTGATAAAGCTGCGTATCGGGCCCGGAGTACCCGTTTCCTGGTTGGGACGGACCCGGCGCGCGAGGTTCCATCGGGGCCGGTTCACCGCAGGCTCGCCGCGGCTTGACGGGCCTCCGCGAGCTCCCGCGCGAGCTGCTGCCCCGCCCGCGCGTAGTACGTCTCGAGGAGATCGGCGAGGCGATGGGACGTCGCCGCGGCGCGCGCAGGTCCGACGTACCTGTGGATCTGGCGGCTCCGGCCGCCGCGGTCCTCGTAGTGCCAGAAGTAGACGTACGCGTGGCCCTTGATCTCCCGGATGCGGAAGCCACAGCCGATCTCCATGACATCCCGGAGAAGTTACCCTCACTTAAGGGTAACTCCCGGATGCGCGGATCCGCGCCCCGTGGTCTCCCTGAAATAGCCCCCCGCGCATTCGCAGGGCGTCATGCGCCTCGCCCTGCTGGCCGACATCCACGGGAACCTCCCCGCCCTGGAGGCCGTCCTCCACGACGTGGACGTGGCGGGTGCGGACCAGATCTGGGTCGCGGGGGACCTCGTCGGCTACAATCCCTGGCCCAACGAGGTCATCCAGGTCCTCAAGGAGCGGAAGGTGAGGGCGATCCGGGGCAACCACGATCGGGCGGCGCTCACGGGCGACACGTCCTGGTTCAACGAGGTGGCGGCCCAGGCGATCCGCTGGTCGCGGATCGTGCTGACCCCGGGGAGCGTGGGGTACCTCAAGTTCCTCGAGGACCGCTCGCGGGCTCACCTGCCCCATGGGACCGTGGCCATGTACCACGGGAGCCCGCGGAACGACGACGAGTACGTCATGCCGTGGGCCGCGGACGAGCTCCTCATGCGGATGGCGAGCGCCCAGTTCGTCGTCCTGGGCCACACCCACGTGCCCATGGCCTTCTCCTCCCGCTACGGCATCGTTGTGAACCCCGGGAGCGTGGGGCAGCCGAGGGACCGCGACCCGCGCGCGGCCTGGGCCCTCCTGGACACGGCCACGGGCGGCGTGGGCCAGCGCCGCGTTTCCTACGACATCGGCGCCGTCGTCGCGGCGATCCACAAGGCCGGCCTCCCTGCGGAGCTCGGGGAGCGCCTCCGCTGGGGCGTCTGAGGGAAGCGTCACTACGCCCTCCCCGTTCCGGGGCGCGTGCTCGAGCTGTGGCTCGTCCTCGCCGTCGTGGACATGATGTCCTGGGGCGTGGGGCAGGTCCTCGTCAAGCGGGCGACGGACCGCCTGGGCGCGGTGACCATGGTCCTCTTCGTCACCCTGGTGGACGGTGCCCTCTACCTGGCCGTCTTCCTCGCCGCGGGCCAATCCCTGGCGGCCTCCGCGTCGACGTATGCGGTCGCGGCGCTCACGTCCGCCGTCGGCATCACGGGCTACATCCTCTATTTCGAGGCCCTCCTCCGCGGCAACATCTCCGTCGTCGCGACGATCACGGCGGGCTCGCCCATCATCACGATCCTCGGGGCCATCGCCTTCCTGAACGAGCCGCCGACCCTGGCCCAGGCGGCCGGCATGGCCCTCCTGGTCGCCGTGATCCTCATCCTCTCCTACGAGCCCCTGGGCGAGGAGTGGAAGGTGCCCGTGGCCGTGACCCTGTCCGTCGCCATCCTCGTCCTCTGGGGGATCTGGGGCATCCTGACCAAGGTGGCCGTCACGGCGCCGGGCTTCGGCCCGTGGCAGCTCCTCCTGTTCTACAGCCTCTCCAACTTCGTCGCCGGGGTGCCCTACTACGTCTGGAGGCGGAAGCGCTTCCCGCCGCCGAACCCCTCGCGCCGGGCGTACGCCCTGGGCGCGGGCGGGTTCCTCCTCATGATGGGCGGGATCGTCGCCTCCACGGTCGCCCTGTCCCTCGGCGACGCCTCCCTGGTGACCGCGGTCGGCGGCTGCGCCCCCGTGGTCACGTCCCTCGTGGCCTTCGCCTTCCTCCGGGAGAACGCGACGCCTCTCCGGATCCTGGCCATCCTCCTGTTCCTCCCCGGCATCCTCCTGGTCGCGTTCTAGGCCGCCCGTGGCCCGTCGCGTAGCGACGTTAGAGCATTCCATTCGGAATAAAGCGGTCGATTGACCACATAGACTATCAGTTATGATTCATTCGTACGATTTCAGACCCGGTATGGCTCGGAATGTACTTATAGACACCCGCGGATAGGAACCCCCACCGGCGAACCGAGGCGGATACCCATGGTTCCGACGCGCGCCCGAGACCGTGCCCTGCGCAGCTACGACTACCCGAGCTGGACGCCTGCCTGCCATCTCTGCGGGCAGCGGCTCGACGACTGCGTGTGCGTCTGCCCGTTCTGCGGGGAGGGCGTCGGGTGCCGCTGCTGCATCGGCCTCGGGGTCGCCACGGGCGGCGACTGAGGGGCCGCGCCGCGGACCGTCATTGATGCACACTTCCGCGGCCCGGGGCTTCGAAGTCTGTCCAAGAGCCTTTATCCGGCCGGGCGGCCACGGGAGAGGGGATCTCTATGCAGCATGCGCGACTGTGGGCCATCGCGATCGCGGCCGTCGTGATCGTGGGTGGAATCGCCGCGTACTTCCTGCTCTACCAGGGAGAGGTGGCGGTCTATGTGAAGGACGCGCCTGGCGCATGGGACCACGTGTACGTGACCTTCTCGGGCGTGGACATCCACGAGTCCGGGCAGGGCAACGCGTCTTGGAACCTGACCTCGACGCAGCAGACGGTGGACCTCGCCGCCCTCACGAACGTGTCCCAGTTGCTGGGCAGCATCCGGCTGAACCCGGGCCACTACCAGCAGATCCGGCTGAGCGTGGTCAAGGTGACGGGGGTCCTGAACGGGACCACGACATCCATCGACATCAGCCTGCCGCCGGACAACGCGACGATCAAGATCGTGGGCCAGTTCACGGTGGCGTCAGGGCAGACGACGAAGATCACGGTGGACATCCGCCTGGACCAGTCCCTCCACCTGGTGGGCGACACCTGGATCTTCACCCCGGTGGTCGGAACGACCGTCGGCTGAGCGCTGCCCGTCTCACCCTTCTTTCCCTTTTCTCGACCTGGGGCCTCCGCGCCCCAGGGCCATTTCTCGCAGCGCGACCGCCTGATTGCGTTCTTCGTCCCGCGCGCTGAACACGAGGGTTACGTCCTCCGTCTTCGCGCGCTGCGCGAGGGCCACCAGGTCCTTCCAGCGGTCGTTCTCCTGCAATTCCCCGCGGTACCGCCTCCGGAACTCGTCCCACTTGTCCGGGTCGTGGCCGAACCACTTCCGCAGGGCGTCGCTGGGAGCTAGGTCCTTTCGCCACTCGTCCACCCGCGCCTTCTCCTTCGTGAAACCGCGGGGCCACACGCGATCCACGAGGACGCGGTGTCCGTCCTCCTTCGTGGACGGCTCGTAGATCCGTTTCACCTTGAGCATGGTCGGCCTGGGGACTAGGAGGACCGTGCCTAAGTCCCTTGCGCGATGAGGCGCTCGACTAGCTGCACAACGCCCTTGCTTTGCAGAGAAACTCCACCATCACGCGCCGCGGGTATGGATCCACCTGCTGCGGCGGGGTCAGGACACACGCAGAAGCCCACCGTCCCCTTCAGCAATCCGGGGCTCGTCAGGCATCGTGCGCTAGCGGGTCCGGAGCTGCCAGAGCCGCCATCCGATTCCGCACGGGGGCACGGCCTTCTCGACTTCAGTTCGCGGATGCGGATTCAGATTGGGGTGAAGGTTGAATCCTGCGGGGTGCAAACCGAGAGTGGACCGGCTGGGAGTCGCCTGTGATTGGGGCCGTTTCGGTGGGATTCCGGTTTGAAATGCAGAGACCGAGGCGGAGGTCGGGGTGCCGGATCGACCTCCGTGAGCGGACGAGCGGAACCCCTAAGGTGCGAGGCGTCGATGGGGCTCTCGCGAGTGGAGCGAGACCATGAGTCTACCGAAGAAGAGCAGTCCGGTTCGGAGCATCCGAGTCGCAGGCCTATTGGCGATTCTGTTTGGGGTCTCCGGCATCCTGGCCGGCCTCGCCGCGGCGGGAACGTTCATCCCGTACCGGCAGGGGGAGCCTTGGGAAGAGTTCGCCGAAGTCATGACCGTGATCGCGGCGGTCGGTGCGGCCGTCTCGGTCATCGGTGTCATGACGGGTCGGGGCCTTCGACGCGCGGATGTCTGGGCCTGCTGGCCCATGACCCTCGGCGTCGCCGTCGCGTGCGTGGCGCTCAACCTCATCATGACGGTCTACATGGGGCTTGGCTACCTGTGGTTTGTCGCGGTCGTCGCAGCGGCCTACGCCGCTGAGACCGTACTCTTGCTGGTTGGCCGCAAGTCGTACCGTGCGCTGATGAGGACGGCACCCGCGGCCTAGCCGGCGGCTGAGGTTCCGGCTTGCGGGTCTCCGTGGACGGTTCACCCCTGGTCGCAAGACGCCGCGAGTGCCCTTCTCTCTCGAACGGTCTCAGGGCAGCGGACCGGCTGGGGAGCGAACCCGTCTGGGTTGACAGGTGGTAGCGGCTCCATGGAGGGATGGGGTCAGGATGCGGAACCTCCGTCTCGGCGGGATGCTTTCCGCCCCCTGCCATCCTTGTGTCCAGCTCAACCCCTCGAGATCAGCAGCGCGTGAGCGACGGGGGTGAAGGCGGGCCACTTCGGCGCCGAGGCCTCGCAGGGACCGTCTGAGGGACGACTCCCGAATGATCTCGTCTTCCCGCGTTCCCCAGCTCGTCACTTCCCCGCAAGACCGGGCGAGGCTCGAGTCCATTTCGGGCCGCCGCTCGTCACGGCCCGCAGGACGGGACTACGTCTGCACTTCGACGCCGTTCAGGACGAGACGTCCATGGACGGCGCACGCTTTGCAGAGGGTTCCTGTGACGAAGCAATCGGTCGCCGCCGTCTCGAACAGCCTTTCAATCGTCGCGGGATCCTCCGGGCTCTCGATGCGCACCGTGTACGCGATCTCCTCGAAGCTCCGGGGATGGGAAACGGTGAAGATGCCCTCCACCTCGAAGCGGAGGGAATCGATGCGGAGGTTCTCGGCAGCCGCGTGCTCCGCATAGTGCACGCACTGGCACATGGCTAGGCTCGAGAGGAAGTAGGCGAGGGGGCTCGGCCCCTTCTCGTCCGCGGACCAGGTGAAGGTCGTGCCGGGCACGGACGCCACGGAGAGCTGCTCGTCCCCCTTCTCCACCACGAGCTGGATCTTCGACGTCGTCCTCTGCTTGTCCATCTCCGCGTACCGGGCGAGCTTTCGCCGCATGCGTTCGCGAAAGGCTTCTGTGAACTGGACCATGGAGCCCACCGATTCCCTGGAGGTTATGAACCTTCGGGCGGACCGCCGGCGCACGCAGGAGGGCGGACACCCCTGTGCCGTCGACCGGCAAGGGAAAAAGGACGGCCGGACGACGGGTCCGGCCGCATGTCGTTTGGAGGGATGCTCACCGTGAGACCCCCGCAGCCGAGGCCCTCGCGCTCGTGAGGGATGCCCGCCGGTCCGCCGCGAAGCCCGTCACGGCGCCCCAGATGCCGCCGTAGACGAGGTGGGCGAGGAACCACGCCGCCACGAGGGACGGCAGGGTCGATTGGAGCATCATCATGAGCTCCGCCTGGGTCGGCATCATGCCGTTCATGGGCATGGCCATCATCACCGTCTCCATGGCGGGGATCATCAGGACGAACATCAGGGGCAGCCCCCACACGAGCCAGACGACGAACCCCGCGAGGAGCCCGATGCCCGTGCCGTTCTTCGCGTTCGTGATTGCGAGGCGACCGCCGACGCGGCTTCGCACCAGGAGGGTGAACCCCGCGAGGACCACGCCGATGACGATCGCCGCGATGAGGTGGATGAGGAGCCCGCCGACGGTCGTCGCCATGTTCGAGGGCGCTCCGCCGAAGACGGCGACCCCGAGGGAGCAGACGACGGCGATTCCGCTGCCGAGCAGCGCCTGTCCGGCAATCATCATGACGAGGGCCATGCCAATCCCCCCGAGGAACCCGGCCAGCGCCCCCCACCGAAGGTACGCCCCTCGGTCGACCGCCGGAGGCCAAAGCGGTCGGGCCCTCATGGGGTGTGCCTTGGCCGCGTGGGTCATCAACTGAGCTTTCGTCTCGAACGTCCCGCCGCAAGTCGAACACGTCTCTGGCATCGATTCCTCTCCTGCCCGTCGTTTCCTCCGCCGGGCTGGACACTTGACATCCTTGCCCGCGCAAGAACCATGCCTCGAACCGTTCGAGCTCGGCTTCCTCCCTCCAATCGGAGTCGCCTCCGCCCGGTCCTCGGCCCCGCCGGTCTCCGAAGGAACGCGCGCCGCGCGAACCTTCCGGCGAGGGGGTTAGACGCGAAGTTCAACCCATGGACGCACCGTCTAAGTACCTCCGGGGCGGTCCCCATCGCATGCGCGTCCTTCACATCGCCACGGTGGGCGAGGACATCACGCCGGTCCTCGTCGGACTGCGGGAGCTCCCCGTCTCCAAGCTCATCCTGCTTTACACGGAGGATGCGAAACCGCTCGTGGAGGACCTGAGGGAGCGGCTTTCCGGCGTCCTGATCCCCGTTGAAGCCCGACTCGTCGAGGGAGACCCGATTACGCAGGTCATGAAGATGGCGGGGGACATCCTCCAGAAGGAAGGGCACAAGTTCGACGAGGTCTTCTTCAACGTCTCCAGCGGGTCGAAGATGCTGTCCTGCGCGGGCCTCTCGAGCGCGTTCGTGTACGGAATCAAGGCCATCGGGACGACGAAGGAGGGCATCTTCCACTTCCCCGTGCTGAAGTTCAGCTACACGGAGATCATCAGCGAGCCCAAGTTCGCCATCCTCCGCGCCCTGCGGGACGCGGGCGGCTCGGTGCCCTCCCTTGCGGACCTCGAGGCGAAGGTCGAGGTCGACAAGAGCCTCTTGAGCTACCACATCCGCGGAGGCCGGGCGTCCAAGGGGCTCGAGGAACTCGGTCTCGTCTCCGTCGACCGGGGCGAATACGGCAAGCTGTCGATCCACCTCACGGAGCTGGGGCGGCTCGTCCTCACCGGACGGTAACCCATGCCGACCGCTTCCGAGAACCTCCGCCCGCCCGAGGGCGGCGCAAGCCCATCTTCCGCGGTCAACCTCCGCCGCTCCATGGAGCTGTACGCGGAGGCCCAGTCCGTGCTTCCCGCGGGCGTGAGTTCGAACGCGCGCCTGTGGCGGGCGGTCTGCCCGACATTCATGCCCTGCAGCGTCTTCGTCTCCCGCGCGAAGGGGTCCCACCTCTGGGACGTGGACGGGAACGAGTACATCGACTACCGCCTGGGCTTCGGCCCCGTCATCCTGGGCCACAGCGACCCGCGGATCCACGAGGCCGTGCACCGCGTGGACGAGGACGGCCTCATCTTCGCCCTCAGTCACGAACTGGAGATCCAGGTGGCCAGGAAGATTTCGTCCATGGTCCCCTGCGCGGACATGGTGCGTTTCTGCAACTCCGGCACGGAGGCGACGATGCACGCCATCCGACTCGCGCGCGCCTTCACCCAGCGCGAGAAGGTCGTCAAGTTCGAGGGCATGTACCACGGCGCCCACGATTACCTGCTTTTCTCCACGGACCCCCCTCTCGATCGGCTCGGCGGGTCGGTCCGGGCGTATCCTCAGTCCGCGGGCATCCCGAAGGCCATCGAGAATCTATGCCTCGTCGAGCGGTGGAACGACTTCGACCGGATCGAGCGGCTCCTCGCGCACCGCGGGGACGAGATTGCCGCGGTGATCACGGAGCCCATCATGGGGAACTGCGCCGCCATCCCTCCGCGGGACGGCTACCTCCGGCACCTTCGGGAGCTCTGCTCCGAGCACGGCGTCCTCCTCATCTTCGACGAGGTGAAGACCGGCTTCCGCGTGGGCCCCGGGGGCGCCCAGCTCCGGTACGGGGTGACGCCGGACCTGGCGACCTTCGCGAAGTCGCTCGGGAACGGTTACCCGGTCGCGTGCTTTGCGGGAAAGCGCGAGGTCATGGACCTGATCGGGCCGTCGAAGGTCGCGCACGGCGGCACGTACTCGGGGAACCCGGTCTCCCTCGCGGCCGCGAACGCCACCCTGGACATCCTCCGGGAGGGCTCCGTGTACCGCGACCTCGAGGACTTCGGCACCCGGTTGATGCGGGGGCTCCGCGAGGAGGCCCGGGACGCGGGGGTGGACGCGCTCGTCAATGGTGTGCCGGAAATGTTCCAGATTCTGTTCACGAAGCAGGATGAGGTCCACGAGTACCGGGATCTCGCAAGGTGTGACCTGGACACGTATGCCGCCCTCCATGTCGAGCTCATGAACCACGGGGTCATGATCGACGAGGACAACATGGAGTGCTTCTTCACGTCTGCGGCCCATGACCAGGCGGACCTGGAGGCGACGCTCGGGGCGTTCCGGCGCGCCCTCGCGGACGTCCGCGCAGGCGTGCTGCACGTGCCCGCGCCGCCCGCTTCCGTCCAGCGATAAGAGGTGCGAAGCTATGGCTCAGCGTTTCGACTTGATCGTCATCGGCTCGGGATCGGGGCTCGACGTGGCGAACGCGATCGCCTCGCGGGGCCTGAAGGTGGCCATCGTGGAGAAGGGGCCGATGGGCGGGACCTGTCTCAACCGGGGATGTATCCCCTCGAAGATGCTCCTCCACAGCGCGGACGTCGTGGAGACGATCCGCACCGCGAATCTCTTCGGCGTCCACGTCCAAGGTTACGAGATCGACTTCCCCGCGATTGTCCGGCGGGTGACCGAGGCCGTCGACAAGGATTCTCGGAGCATCGAGCACGCTTTCCAGTCCATCGACAATCCGAAGCTGTTCAAGGGCGAGGCCAAGTTCGTTGGAACGAAGGCCCTTCGAGTCGGAGGGGAGACGCTCCAGGCAGACCGCATCCTCATCGCCTCCGGGGGCCGGCCCCTCATCCCCGACGTCCCCGGCCTCCGCGATTCGGGCTTCATCACGAGCGACGAGGCCTTGCGCCTCACGGTCCAGCCCCTAGAGCTCACCATCCTCGGCGGCGGCTACATCGCGGTGGAGCTCGCCCACTTCTTCGGCTCCCTAGGCACGCGGGTCCACATCGTGCAGCGGCATTCCCTCCTCGTCCCGAGGGAAGACGAGGAGCTCTCCCGGCGCTTCACGGATATCTTCCGGCAGAAGTATGACGTCCTCACGGACCACCAAGCGACGCGCGTGTCGAAGCGGGATGGCCGCTACGAGGTCATCGTCCGCGGCAGGGGCGGCGACGAGCGCACCATCTCCTCCGACACGCTGCTCGTGGCCGTCGGTCGGACGCCCAACTCGGACCTCCTGGACGTCGCCAAGACGGGCGTGAAGACGGACGCCAAGGGGTTCGTCATCACGGACGAGTACTTGCGCACGAACGTCCCGGGGATCTATGCCCTGGGCGACGCCGTGGGCCACTTCCTGTTCAAGCACAGCGCCAACCTGGAGGCTCAATACGACTACTACAACCTCCTCGACCCCGAGAACTTGATTCCCGTGGACTACACCGCGATGCCGCACGCGATCTTCACCTCCCCCCAGATCGCGGGCGTTGGGAGGGCGGAGCAGGAGCTGAAGGCCGCGAAGGTCCCCTACCGCGTCGGGCGGTACAACTACATCGACACGGCCATGGGGGAAGCCCTCGAGGACCGGACGGGCTTCGTGAAGATCCTGGCCGACCCGGAGACGGGGAAGATCCTCGGATGCCACATCCTGGGCACCGACGCCGCCACGTTGATCCACGAGGTGCTTGTCGCGATGCGGTCCGGGGACGGGAGCGTGCGGAACCTCACGCGCACGGTCCACATCCACCCCGCGCTCTCCGAGGTCGTGCAGCGGGCCGCGGCAAGCCTCGGGTGACGCGGTCCTCGCTGGCGGTCATCCGAGAAGGATGGTCGCGAGGAAGGCGATTCCGACGACCGCGAACAGGATCGCGATGAAGCGTTCCGTGGTCTCGGAGGAGATGCGGCCCTGGAACCGCGCCCCGATCTGCCCTCCGATGACGGCACCCGGAACCGTGTAGAGGACGAGGTTCCACGGCACTGCGTCGAGGCCACCCTGCCGCATCAGGCCGAGGACCGCGGCGACCCGGCCGGAGGCGGAGTCGACGTTGTCGACCGTGGTAACTGTTGCGCTCAGAGCGGTGTCTCCGCGGATCACGCCGACGGTGCCGGTGGCCTGTTCGGAGCCGGCGCGGCCGGCGACGACGACGCCGGTCTGGCCGAGCCGCCGCCCCAGCGCCGCCGGCGCCTTGACGTGCCGGCTCAGCGGCTCGGCGCCTTCGGGAAGCGGCGCGGGAGTCGGCAAGGCTTCGAGCACCTGCCAGCGAACGGGCGCGCGGGCGGCGGCGTACGCGACGGGGTCGGAGGGCAAAGGCGCGCGCCAGGCGCGAGCTCGCCGAGCGGTCGGCGACGACCGCACGCGCCACGTCCTCCGGCGTCGTGAGGCGGTGATGCGGGTTGCGCCGCTCGGCGTGCTCGAACAGGTGCTCGCTCGCGGGGATCTTCTCCGCCGCGGGCGTGCGCGTCACCCCGCCGCGCAGCGCGTTGACCGTGATGCCGCGGGGGGCCAGCTCCATCGCCAGCTGGCGCGTGTGCGACTCCAGCGCGGCCTTGGCGGCGCTGTGGCAGAGGCCATCTGCGATTCGGGCGCGTTTCCCAGGAAACTCCTGCGTCTGGCAATCCCCGACCACTACGTTTCGAAAGTGGGGGGCCACGAGTGGCTCTTGGACCATTATGGATTGTCCGCTCGCAAGATTGCCCGATCCGTGCGCCGTCTGCTCGCGGCCTGACACGATGCTTTCCTCTTATCGCGGCCACAACGTCGCTTCCTGGCATGTCGGTCTCCCCGGCG